>VOFG01001497.1_pt1 | contig 90273 bp, 118 predicted proteins | sample 5384171 | NCBI WGS metagenome assembly VOFG01 (sample SAMN12384726, study PRJNA508395) | human gut metagenome | isolation source: healthy gut F | host: Homo sapiens
CTAAATGATTGAATTTTTTATTATGTCTCATTTTTTATTCTTTATCTAATTTATATTTAGAAATGTCGGTTCCAAACGACAGATTCAGACTTTCCAGCAAATCATCAAGCTCGGTAAGCGATTTCTTTCCGAAGTTTCTGAATTTCAACAGGTCAGTCTTGTTGAACTGTACTAAGTCGCCGAGTGTTTCTACGTCAGCAGCCTTCAAACAATTGAGGGCACGAACTGACAAGTCCATATCAACGAGTTTAGTTTTCAACAGCTGACGCATGTGCAATACTTCTTCATCAAACTCTTCATTGCCATCAGTATCATTACTTTCAAGCGTGATCTTCTCGTCAGAGAACAACATGAAGTGATAAATCAGAATTTTGCAGCTTCTTTCAGTGCTTCCTTCGGATGTATAGAACCGTCTGTACTAATCTCAAGTACTAGCTTTTCGTAGTCTGTCTTCTGTTCTACACGGAAGTTTTCTACAGAATACTTGACATTACGTATCGGTGTATAAATAGAGTCAATTGGAATTACATTAACATCCGTGCAGTACTCGCGATTTTCATCAGCAGGCACATAACCACGTCCCTTGTTAATTGTAATATCAATTTGCATAGTTGCCTTAGAATCTAAATGACAAATAACTAATTCCGGATTTAACACTTCAAATCCAGTCAAATACTTACCTATGTCACCTGCTTTAAATTCACTGGAATTCTCGACAGTGATGCTCACTTTTCGCTCTCGAACTCTTCAACTACTTGCTTGAATCTCACTTGTTTCAGATTCAAGATAATGTTGGTAACATCCTCTTTTACTCCAGGTACACTAGAAAATTCATGCTCCACACCATCGATTCTGATAGTAGTGATAGCAAAACCCTCTAATGAAGAAAGAAGGATACGGCGTAATGCATTACCTACAGTAATACCAAAACCCGGTTCCAACGGACGGAATTCGAATTTTCCGAATCTGGAGTCCGCCTCCAACATTAATACTTTATCAGGTTTTTGAAATGCTAATATCGCCATGAAATTAATTATTATTTAGAATACAATTCAACGATCAAATGTTCTTTAATGTTCTCAGGAATGTCTGCTCTTTCAGGAATATGCAGCATTTTACCAACCTTTGAAGCTTCATCCCATTCCAACCAAGCATACTTGCTATGATTGAATCCTGCGAGAGAATTAGCAATTACTTCCAAAGATTTAGATCTTTCACGAACACCAATCAATTGTCCTGGTTTTACTGCGTATGAAGGAATGTTTACTACTTCACCATCAACAGTGATGTGCTTGTGACCAACCAACTGACGAGCAGCAGCACGTGTAGGGGCAATACCCAAACGGAATACTACGTTGTCAAGGCGACCTTCCAGCAATTGAAGGAGTACCTCACCGGTAATACCTTTAGCAGTAGCTGCTTTTTCAAACAAATTGCGGAATTGTTTTTCCAAAACTCCATAGGTGTATTTTGCTTTCTGTTTTTCACGAAGTTGCACACCGTATTCAGAAGTTTTTCTTTTTCTTGAATTACCATGTTGTCCGGGAGGATAGTTCTTCTTTGACAAAACTTTGTCAGCTCCAAAGATTCCTTCACCGAATTTACGGGCGATTCTCGATTTTGGTCCAGTATATCTAGCCATTTCTTTTAAATATTTAATTGTTTATTCATGAACTCAATTTGTTGCAGCCGCGATTACAGAGAGAAATTAAATGTAATCCAAAAACAAAATCAAGATCATTGTGTAAGTTAAAGGTAAATTAAACTCTACGTCTTTTCGGAGGACGACAACCATTATGTGGAAGCGGAGTCACGTCAATAATTTCAGTAACTTCGATACCAGCACCGTGGATAGTTCTAATAGCAGACTCACGTCCGTTACCCGGACCTTTCACATATGCTTTTACCTTTCTCAGGCCAAGATCGAATGCAATCTTTGCACAATCCTGGGCAGCCATTTGCGCTGCATAAGGAGTATTCTTTTTAGAACCTCTAAATCCCATTTTACCAGCAGATGACCAAGAGATAATCTGCCCTTCACTGTTTGCAAGAGAAACAATAATATTGTTGAAAGATGAATGAACATGCAACTGTCCATTAGCGTCTACTTTCACATTTCTCTTCTTTGCTGCAACTGTTTTTTTTGCCATATCAACAATTATTATTTAGTAGCTTTTTTCTTATTAGCAACGGTTTTCTTTCTACCCTTACGAGTACGTGCATTGTTCTTAGTGCTCTGACCTCTAACAGGCAGACCAATACGGTGACGTACACCACGATAGCAACCAATATCCATTAATCGCTTAATGTTCAATTGGATTTCAGAACGAAGATCACCTTCTACTTTATACTCTGCACCGATAATCTCACGAATCTTAGCAGCTTGATCATCTGTCCAGTCTTTAACCTTCAGATCTTTATCTACACCAGCTTTATCTAAAATTTTTGCTGAACTACTGCGACCTATTCCATATACATAGGTCAACGCAATTTCACCTCTTTTGTTCTGAGGTAAATCTACACCAACTATTCTTATAGCCATATACTTAATTATTTTTTTTGCAAAAATAACAAATTATCCTTGACGTTGTTTATACTTAGGATTTTTCTTGTTAATAACATACAAACGGCCATTACGTCTAACGATCTTACATTCTGGCGTGCGTTTCTTTAATGATGCTCTTACTTTCATATCTTATTTTATTTATATCTAAACACAATTCTTCCTTTCGATAAGTCGTAAGGAGACATTTCGACTCTCACTTTATCTCCCGGCAAGATCTTGATGTAATGCATCCGCATCTTACCCGAAATATGCGCAGTAATCTCATGTCCGTTTTCTAATTCAACACGAAACATTGCATTTGACAATGCTTCAACTATAACTCCATCTTGTTCTATTGCAGATTGCTTTGCCATATTATATTGCTTTATCTCCTAAAACTTCTTCTATGAATTTGAATGAAGACAAAATATCAGCTTCACCAGCTCCAACAGCTATCGTATGCTCAAAATGTGCAGCACATTTACGATCTCTGGTCCTCACAGTCCATCCGTCACTTTCCATTATCACTTGTCGATCTCCCAATGTTATCATCGGCTCTATCGCTATGCAAAGGCCTCTTTTCATCAATGGTCCATATCCTCTTTTACCATAGTTAGGAACCTGAGGATCTTCGTGCATCTCTTTACCGATGCCATGGCCAACAAACTCACGCACTACACCATAAGAGTGAGACTCACAATACTGCTGAATAGCATACCCGATGTCACCAATTCTCTTACCTTGCACTGCGTTCTGGATGCCAATATATAACGCTTCTTTAGTTACCTTCAACAAGTTACGAATCTCTTCGTCTACCTCTCCTACACAAAAAGTATAAGCAGAATCACCACAGAAACCATTCATGTAAGTTCCGCAATCCACTGATACGATATCACCATCTTTCAGTACGATATCCCCTGGGATTCCATGTACCACCTGTTCATTGACAGAAGTACAGAGAGATGCGGGAAACGGTTCTCCATATTGATTCGGAAATCCTTTGAAAGTTGGAGTTGCCCCATGATCTCTAATGAACTCTTCAGCAACCTTATCCAACTCACGTGTAGTTACACCAGGCTTCACCAGTTTGGCAACCTCTGCAAGAGTTTTACCAACAAGCAGGTTACTCTGACGGAGCAATTCTATTTCATCTTCTGTTTTAAGAAATATCATTTCTAATCTAAAGAATTAATATGCCGCTACACCAGCGCGTCCTTTAATACGACCAGACTTCAACAGACCATCATAGTGTCTCATCAACAAATGACTTTCAACCTGTTGCAGGGTATCAAGAACAACACCTACAAGAATTAACAAAGATGTACCGCCGAAGAATTGAGCGAATCCGGCCTGTACTCCAAATATACCGGCGAATGCAGGCATAATGGCAACTAAAGCCAAGAAGAAAGAACCCGGCAAAGTAATACGAGACATTATATCATCAATATACTCTGCTGTTTTCTTTCCCGGTTTAATACCAGGGATAAAACCATTATTTCTCTTCATATCCTCAGCCATCTGAGTCGGATTAATCGTAATTGCAGTATAGAAATACGTAAATAATATAATCATTACCGCAAAGACAAAATTATACCAGAAACTTGTATGATCTGTAAACGCATGCAAGAAACCGCCGCATCATTTACATTTGAAAAGCCGATAAACGTAATAGGAATAAACATGATTGCTTGAGCAAAAATGATAGGCATTACACCTGCAGCATTTACCTTCAACGGAATATACTGTCTGGCACCACCATATTGCTTGTTACCTACAATTCTTTTAGCATATTGTACAGGAATTTTTCTTACTCCTTGAACTAACAAGATTGCGGCGGCAATCACCAGCAATAAGAATACGACTTCAATTAAGAACATAATCAGACCACCACTCTTATTTGCTACTCTGGATACAACTTCTTGTATCAAAGCATCAGGGAAACGAGCGATAATACCGATCAGGATGATAAATGAAATACCATTACCAATACCCTTATCAGTGATTCTCTCACCAAGCCACAAAATAAACATACTACCAGCTGCCAAAATAATGGTAGAGGTAACCATAAACAGAGTCCAATCTAATGAAGCATTTAAGGAAGGGCCAGCCTGCATTTTAAGATTGAGCAAATAAGAAGGGGCCTGAACTAACAATATAGCAATCGTCAAGTAACGAGTATATTGATTCATTTTTCTTCTGCCGCTCTCACCTTCGCGTTGCAGCTTCTGGAAATACGGCACAGCGATTCCCAACAACTGAATAACGATAGATGCAGAGATATAAGGCATGATTCCTAATGCAAAAATAGAGGCATTAGAAAATGCTCCTCCAGAGAACATATTTAACAAGGCTAAAAGGCCTTCACTTGTTTGTTCGTGCAATTTTGCCAGCATCGCCGGATTAATACCCGGCAATACGACATATGAACCGAAACGGTAAATTGCCACAAACAATATGGTGATGAGGATCCGCTGTCTCAGATCCTCAATCTTCCATATATTCTTTAATGTTTCAATAGCTTTTCTCATTGAATCAGAGTTTTACTACAGTTCCACCAGCAGCCTCGATAGCAGCAGCAGCACTCTTAGAGAATGCGTTAGCCTCTACTTCCAGCTTGTTAGTCAGAGCTCCGTTACCCAATACTTTAACCAATTGATTTGAAGATATAAATCCTGCTTCGATAAAGTCGTTTACACCAATTTTTGCCAAGCTCTTAGCTTCAGCAAGTTTCTGGATAGTATCCAAGTTGATAGCTTTATATTCAACACGATTGATATTCTTAAAACCAAATTTAGGTACTCGACGTTGAAGAGGCATCTGACCACCTTCAAAGCCAACTTTCTTAGAGTATCCAGATCTTGATTTAGCTCCTTTATGACCTCTTGTAGAAGTACCACCTAAGCCAGAACCAGTTCCACGTCCAATTCTTTTTCTTGTCTTAGTAGATCCCTCAGCAGGTTTTAAATTACTTAAGTTCATATTGTAATTTCGTTTTTTTATTCAACAAATAATTACTTAACAATGGCAACCAAGTGTTTTACTTTATCTACCATTCCAAGAATTGAAGAAGTGCTTTCGTGTTCAACCACGCGGTTCAGTTTGCGAAGTCCCAGTGCGTCGAGAGTTCTTTTCTGATCAGCTGGAGCACCAATTCTACTTTTAACTTGTTTAATCTTTATAGTTGACATATCTCCTCCTTATCCTCTAAATACTTTTTCAACACTAATACCTCTATTCTGAGCAATCATTCTTGCATCACGCATCTCACTTAAAGCTTCGATTGTAGCTTTAACAAGATTGTGCGGATTTGAAGAACCTTTAGATTTTGCCAAAACGTCAGTAATACCAACACTTTCCAATACAGCACGCATAGCACCACCCGCTACAACACCGGTTCCGTGAGATGCAGGTTTGATGAATACTTCAGCACCACCAAATCTAGCTGATTGTTCATGAGGAACAGTACCTTTTAAAACAGGCACTTTCACCAGGTTCTTTTTAGCTGACTCAACACCTTTAGCGATAGCAGCTGTTACTTCACCTGCTTTACCAAGGCCCCAACCGATAATACCTTCTTCGTTACCTACAACAACAATTGCAGAGAAACTAAAAGTTCTACCACCTTTGGTAACTTTAGTAACACGATTAATAGCAACTAATCTATCCTTCAGTTCTATATCGTTAGTAACCTTAACTCTATTATTAACTCCTGCCATAATGATTAAAATTTAAGTCCACCGTTACGAGCAGCATCAGCCACTTCTTTTACTCTCCCATGATACAAGTAACCATTACGGTCGAAAACAACAGTAGTAATACCTGCTTCCTGAGCCTTTTTAGCAATCATTTCACCAACTTTAGCAGCTTGATCTTTCTTTGCGACTTTCTCAGCCATACCCAAAGATGAAGCAGCAGCTAATGTTTTACCAGAAAGATCATCGATAATCTGGACATAAATTTGCTTGTTACTTCTAAATACACTCATACGCGGACGTTCAGTAGTACCTGAAACCTTATTGCGTACTCTATATTTGATTTTAACTCGTCTTTCTATTTTTGTTGTCATAATAATCTAATTTTATATGATTTACTTAGCGCCGGCTGATTTACCAGACTTTCTACGAATTACTTCGCCAACAAACTTAATACCTTTACCCTTATATGGTTCAGGCTTACGGAAAGAACGTATTTTAGAGCAAACTTGACCAAGCAACTGTTTGTCACACGATTCCAATATGATAAGAGGGTTCTTATTTCTTTCAGATTTAGTTTCAACCTTTACCTCAGCAGGTAATTGAATGAAAATATTGTGTGTATAACCTAAAGCAAGCTCGATAATGTTACCTTGGTTAGAAGCACGATAACCTACACCTACAAGTTCCAACTCTTTCTTATATCCTTCAGATACGCCCACAACCATGTTATGAACCAATGAACGATACAAACCGTGGAAAGCATGTTTCTGCTTTGGGTTATCAAGCATTTCTTTATCGTTTTCTGTTAAAGTTACGTGTCCGTCTTCAATCGCAACATTGATAGCAGGATTCACATATTGGCTCATTTCGCCTTTGGGTCCCTTTACGGTAACCACATTATCCTTCAGAGTGACTGTCACTCCAGCAGGGATACTAATGGGTAATTTTCCTATTCTTGACATTCTAATTCCTCCTAATTAATATACGTAACACAAGACTTCACCACCGATTTTCAGTTCAGCAGCTTCTTTGTTAGTCATTACACCTTTGGAAGTAGATATTATAGCAATACCCAGCCCATTAATAACACGCGGCATATCTTTGTAACCAGTATACTTACGCATACCCGGAGAAGATATTCTTTCTAATTTTTTGATTGCGTTAACTTTGTTAACAGAATCATACTTCAAGGCAACCTTAATAGTTCCTTGAGGACCATCTTCTACAAACTTATAATTAAGAATGTAGCCTTTTTCAAAAAGAATCTTAGTGATTTCTTTTTTCAAATTCGAAGCGGGAACTTCAACAACTCTGTGCTTTGCACTAATTGCGTTCCGCAACCTCGTCAAATAATCTGCTATTGGATCAGTCATATAAAAATAAATTAAATTAATCAGGACTTCCCTGACAATATTTAAACAATAATTACCAGCTTGCTTTTTTTACGCCCGGTATCAGTCCATTAGATGCCATTTCACGGAATTGAATTCTCGAAATTCCGAATTGACGAATATAACCTTTAGGACGACCAGTCAGTTTGCAACGGTTGTGCATACGAATTGGATTTGAATTCTTAGGCAACTCTTGCAATTTCTGTGCAGCTTCAAAAGCATCAGCAGGTTCACCTGTTCTTACGATTTGCTTCAAAGCAGCTCTTCTTTCGGCGTATTTGGCTACTAATTTAGCACGTTTTACTTCACGTGCTTTCATTGATTCCTTTGCCATATCTATTAGTCTTTTTTAGCGTTTTTAAAAGGTAAACCGAATTCCTTTAGCAATGCATAACCTTCTTCATCTGTCTCCGCAGAGGTTACAAAGGTAATATTCATTCCGAGAATTCTTGTAATACTATCGATATTTATTTCAGGGAAAAATGATTTGTTCCTGAATACCAAGGGTATAGTTACCTTTACCATCAAACTTACTTTCGATACCTTTAAAGTCACGAATACGAGGAAGAGCTACACGAATCAATTTTTCAAGGAATTCGTACATTCTTTCACGACGCAAAGTTACCATAACACCAATCGGCATTTTTTTACGTAACTTAAAGTTTGCGATATCTTTACGAGAAATGGTAGCTACAGCCTTTTGACCTGTGATAGCTGTCATTTCATTGATTGCAACTTCAATAATCTTCTTATCAGCAACAGCCATACCTAAACCCTGATTGATAACAATCTTTTTAAGTACGGGTATCTGCATTGTAGAAGAATACTGGAACTGTGATTTCAATGCAGGTGCTATACGCTCTGCATATTCTTTCTTAAGACTAGCAGTATTACTCATTACTTAATCTCCTCTCCTGATTTTTTAGAATAACGCACTAGAGTTCCTTCCTGAACTCTTTTTTCTCCCAATACGCGTTGCTTTACCAGTTTTTGGATCAACCGGGTTCAAGTTTGAAATGTGGATAGAAGCTTCCTGCTTCACAATACCACCTTGTGGATTCTTTGCATTCGGCTTAGTGCTCTTAGACACCATATTGATACCTTCTACAAATGCACGTCCTTCTTTAACAAGAACCTTCAATACACGACCAGTTTTGCCCTTATCTTCACCAGCATTTACGTAAACTGTATCGCCTTTTTTAATATGTAATTTACTCATTACTTAAATCTTTTACAAATTAAAGTACCTCAGGCGCAAGTGACACAACTTTCATGTTTGTAGCACGAAGTTCTCTAGCTACTGGACCGAAAATACGACTTCCTCTAATTTCACCTGCATTATTCAACAACACGCAAGCATTATCATCAAAACGTATATAAGAACCATCAGGACGACGGATTTCTTTCTTTGTACGTACAATCAAAGCCTTTGATACTGCACCTTTTTTAACATCACTCGAAGGGATAACGCTCTTTACTGAAACTACAATGACATCTCCCACTGAAGCATAACGACGACCTGTGCCACCCAAAACACGGATGCACAAAGCCTCTTTAGCTCCACTGTTATCACATACTGTAAGTCTGGATTCTACTTGTATCATAATTACTTAGCTCTTTCAATTATTTCTACTAATCTCCATCTTTTAGTCTTGCTCAAAGGACGAGTCTCCATAATGCGTACAGTATCACCGATATTGCATTCATTCTTTTCATCATGAGCATGGTATTTCTTCGTTTTGCTAACGAACTTACCATATATAGGGTGCTTTTCCTTAAATTTAGAAGCAACTGTGATAGTCTTTTCCATCTTGTTGCTCAGCACAACCCCTGTTCTTTCTTTTCTTAAATTTCTTGCTTCCATCAAGCTGATCATTTATTGTTAAGTTCTCTTTGGCGTAATTCTGTTTTCATACGCGCAATAGTCCTGCGTAATTGTTTGATTTGAGCAGGATTTTCCAAAGGAGAAATAGAATGATTAATAACCATTTGGTTATAATTAGCTGTTTCCGCCTCTACTCTTTCTACTAAATCACTAGTAGTCATTTCTTTAATTTCTGCAATTTTCATAAACCTTACGCATTTTGATTTTGAATATCATAATCACGTCTTACGACAAACTTCGTTGTAATAGGAAGCTTTTGAGCAGCTAAGCGCAATGCTTCTTTCGCGATTTCGTAAGATACTCCTTCAGCTTCAATAATGATTCTACCTGGAGTTACAGGAGCCACAAATCCCTCGGGAGCACCTTTACCTTTACCCATACGCACATCGGCAGGTTTTCTAGTAATTGGCTTATCCGGGAATATACGGATCCAGATCTGTCCTTGACGTTGCATATATCTTGTTACTGCAATACGAGCAGCTTCGATCTGACGGCCTGTAATCCATTTAGTTTCCAAAGCCTTTATGCCAAAAGAACCGAAAGCCAGCTGGTTACCTCTCTGGGCATTACCTTTCGCACGGCCTTTTTGTTGTCTTCTGAATTTTGTCTTTTTCGGTTGTAACATAGTTTCCTAAAATTCAAATTCGTTTAGCGATTATTTTTCTTTCTTTTGAAGTTCTTTCCGCCGTTGTTTCCACTATTGTTTCCACGACCACTTTCTTTGCTTTGTGTAAAGTTCGGAGCTAATTCTTTCTTACCAAACACTTCACCTCTACAAATCCAAACTTTGATACCTAAAAGACCCACTTTAGTCAATGCTTCAGCATGACAGTAGTCGATATCAGCTCTGAAAGTGTGCAACGGAGTTCTTCCTTCTTTATACATTTCAGAACGGGCCATTTCAGCTCCATTCAAACGTCCTGAAATCTGAATTTTGATACCTTCAGCACCCATACGCATTGTATTTGCGATAGCCATTTTGATGGCACGGCGATAGGCAATTTTACCTTCTACCTGGCGAGCAATGTTGTTAGCAACAATTACAGCATCCAGTTCCGGTCTCTTCACTTCAAAGATATTAATCTGAATATCTTTGTCGGTAACCTTCTTCAACTCTTCTTTCAACTTATCAACTTCTTGGCCACCTTTACCGATGATAATACCCGGGCGAGCAGTACAAACAGTAATAGTAACGAGCTTCAGCGTACGTTCAATTACGATTCTTGATACACTTGCCTTTGCAAGTCTTGCATTAAGATATTTACGGATTTTGCTATCTTCCAGCAAAGAATCACCGTAATCATTTCCACCATACCAGTTAGAATCCCATCCTCTGATAATTCCTAAACGGTTGCTTATTGGATTAACTTTTTGTCCCATCTACCTTAATTTTGATCTTCGTTATTACTTTTAGCACCAACGAACAATGTTACGTGATTTGAACGTTTGCGAATTCTATAACCTCTACCTTGCGGTGCCGGTCTCATTCTCTTTAATGTAGCGCCACCATCAACAAAAATCTGCGTTACGAACAATTCGCCACTTTCCGCCTTACGTTCGTTTTTCTGTTCCCAGTTAGCAATTGCAGAGCGAAGCAATTTTTCTACTCTTGCAGCAGCTTCTTTTGAAGAAAACTTCAAAACACCAAGTGCTCTGTTCACTTCCATACCACGGATCATATCAGCGACCAGACGCATCTTACGTGGAGAAGTAGGAACATTTTGCAATTTAGCAAAATACATGGTCTTAAGGGCTTCTTTTCTCTTTTCAGCCGATATTTTTTTTCTTGCTCCCATTATATTTATTACTTTATTATTTCAAATAATTCCTATTATCTTTTCTTGTTACCAGCGTGTCCTCTGAATGTACGAGTTGGAGCAAATTCGCCCAACTTGTGTCCTACCATATTCTCGGTAACATAAACAGGAATAAATTTATTTCCATTGTGAACTGCAACAGTATGGCCTACAAAATCAGGCGAAATCATTGAAGCTCTGGCCCAAGTCTTTACTACGACTTTCTTACCTGATTCATTCATTGCAAGAATTCTCTTTTCAAGCTTACGTTAATATATGGACCTTTTTTTAATGAACGACTCATAGTTTACTCAATTAATCAGATTACTTTTTTCTTCTCTCAATAATGTACTTAGACGACTGTTTCTTAGGAGCTCTAGTCTTAAGTCCCTTAGCATACAATCCCTTACGTGATCTTGGATGTCCTCCGGAAGAACGTCCTTCACCACCACCCATCGGGTGATCAACCGGGTTCATTACAACACCACGGTTACGAGGACGACGACCTTGCCAACGAGAGCGTCCAGCCTTACCTGAGCGTTCCAATCCATGATCTGAGTTACCAACACTACCGATAGTAGCTTTACAAGTGCTAAGTATTTGTCTTACTTCACCTGAAGGTAATTTGATCACACAATATTTACCTTCACGAGAAGTTAACTGAGCAAAGTTTCCAGCTGATCTAACCAGAGCAGCACCCTGTCCCGGACGTAATTCAATGTTATGAATCACAGTACCCACCGGGATGTTCTGAAGAGGAAGAGCATTACCAATCTCTGGCGCTGCTGTTTCACCCGACATCAGAGTCGCACCAACTTGCAATCCATTGGGAGCAATAATATATCTTTTTTCCCCGTCAGCGTAATATAACAAAGCGATACGAGCCGAACGATTTGGATCGTATTCAATTGTCTTAACTACTGCCGGTACACCGTCTTTGTTTCTCTTGAAATCGACAATTCTAATCACTTTTCTATGACCGCCACCAATGTAGCGCATAGTCATCTTACCTTCGTTGTTACGACCTCCAGATGATTTCTTACCATATACAAGAGACTTTTCTGGTACTGATGCAGTAATTTCTTCGAAAGTACCAATAATTTTATGTCTTTGCCCCGGTGTTGTGGGCTTTAATTTACGTACTGCCATTTCTTTTAAATATTGCTATAAAAATCAATAGTATCTCCTTCTTTCAACGTAACGATTGCTTTTTTATATGCATTCGTACGACCATTGATGATACCTGCTTTGGTATAACGGCTTCTTATTTTTGCCTGCATACTTCACTGTATTCACATCAACTACCGTAACATTATAAAGAGCTTCAATTTCCTTCTTAATTTCCAGTTTGTTAGCTTCAGGACGCACAACGAAGCCGAAACGATTCAGCTTATCAGTGATTGTAGTCATCTTTTCTGTTACCAACGGTTTAATAATAATTCCCATTATTTAAGCCTCCTTTTTAAATTAAGATATTGTCAATAGCCTTCAGAGAGTTTTCTGTAAGCACAACAACCCCAGCATTCAATACTCTGTAAGTATTTAATCCCGAGAGAGTCTGTACATTTGCACCTTCCACGTTACGAGCTGACAAATATACGTTTTTATTTGCTTCCGGTAAAATTACAAGTAGCTTTTTATCGGAAACTTTAAGATTTTTTGTCATAGCAACGAAATCTTTTGTCTTAGGAGCTTCAAAATGTGAAATCCTCCACGACAACGATTGCATCGTTTTGCGCTTTATAAGACAAAGCTGACTTACGAGCCAATGTCTTTACTTTTTTATTTAACTTGAAGTAGTAATCTCTTGGCTTAGGACCAAAAACACGAGCACCACCAACAAGTACCGGCGAGTTCATGTCACCACGACGAGCTCCGCCACCACCTTTCTGGCGACCGATCTTGCGAGTTGAACCGCTGATTTCACTTCTTTCTTTTGACTTATGTGTACCCTGACGCTGATTAGCCATAAATTGCTTTACGTCCAAATAGATAGCGTGGTCGTTGGGCTCAATTCCGAAGATAGATTCGTTTAACGTAATCTTTCTCCCAGTGTCTTCACCTTTAATGTTATATACGTTAACTTCCATTATTTCTCAATTAATACGATTGAACCTTTGCAACCGGGAACAGACCCCTTAATCAAAAGAAGGTTGTGATCCGGAAGAACCTTTAATACCTGCAAGTTTTGTACAGTCACTCTGTCGCCGCCAAGTTGACCACCCATGCGCATCCTTAAATACTTTAGCAGGGTAAGAACAAGCACCAATAGAACCCGGCTTACGAGCGCGGTTGTGCTGTCCGTGAGTAGCCTGACCCACACCACCAAAACCATGTCTTTTTACTACACCTGAAAACCCTTACCTTTAGAAGTACCGATAACATCAACAAAAGTTGCGTCGTTAAACATCTCTACAGTAATGGTATCACCCAAATTTAATTCTGTTTCAAATTCTTTGAACTCAGCCAAGTGTCTCTTGGGTGTTACTCCAGCTTTTTTGAAATGTCCCATCAACGGTTTAGTTGTATGCTTCTCCTTTTTATCCTGGAAGCCCAACTGAACAGCTGCATAGCCATCTTTTTCTACACTCTTAACCTGAGTAACAACACAAGGACCTGCTTCGATAACAGTGCATGGTACATTTCTTACCATCGGCACTGAAAACGGATGTCATTCCGATTTTTTTTCCTAATAATCCTGGCATTTCACTAATTTTTAATTATCAAACTTTAATTTCTACTTCCACACCACTTGGCAACTCCAGCTTCATCAGAGCATCTACTGTCTTAGCAGTTGAGCTATAGATGTCGATCAATCTCTTATAAGAAGAGAGTTCAAATTGCTCACGTGACTTCTTGTTAACGAAAGTCGAGCGGTTTACAGTAAAGATACGCTTATGCGTAGGCAGAGGTATTGGACCGCTAACAATAGCACCCGTAGCTTTTACGGTTCTTACAATTTTCTCAGCTGACTTGTCAACCAAGTTGTGGTCGTAAGATTTCAATTTAATTCTAATTTTCTGACTCATTATCAGTTTTAAATTAAGATATTTATAAATAAGATAAAGCGGCAGACTAAGAGTCATTCGCTAGTCTGCTGCTTTTAATATTCTTCTAGAGTAAATCAGCACGTCCTTTAACTTCTTCCAATACAGCCTTGGCAATAGAGAAGAAACTTGAGCATGATGAGAGTAAGTCATTGATGAAGTAGCACGACCTGAAGTTATAGTACGTAACGCCGTTACATAACCAAACATTTCAGCCAGCGGAACCATCGCTTTACGATACGGGCACCAGAACGACTAGACTCCATACCTTCAACCTGTCCACGGCGTTTGTTCAAGTCACCGATCACATCACCCATGTTTTCTTCCGGAGTTACAACTTCCAGCTTCATGATAGGCTCCATAAACAGGACCTGCCTTAGCACATGCACTTTTATAAGCCTGCATTGCACAGATCTCGAATGACAATTGGTCAGAGTCAACAGGGTGGAAAGAACCATCAAGCAATGTAACTTTCAATGAATCCAAAGGATAACCGGCCTATACACCATTCTTCATTGCAGTTGTGAAACCTTTCTGTACTGACGGAATGAATTCCTTAGGAATATTACCACCCTTCACTTCATCAACAAACTGCAAGCCTCCTTGAGTGAAATCCGCATCAGCCGGACCAATGTTCACAATGATATCAGCAAACTTACCACGTCCACCAGATTGTTTCTTGTACACTTCACGCAAATTAACTGTCTTCGTAATAGCTTCCTTATAGTTAACCTGAGGCTTACCTTGGTTGCATTCTACTTTAAACTCACGTTTCAGACGGTCAATAATAATATCCAAGTGAAGCTCACCCATACCAGAAATAACTGTCTGGCCAGTCTGCTCATCAGTCTTCACAGTAAATGTCGGGTCTTCTTCAGCCAACTTAGCCAAACCGTTAGACAACTTGTCCATGTCTTTCTGAGTCTTTGGTTCTACCGCGATACCGATTACCGGTTCCGGGAAATCCATAGATTCCAAGCACGATCGGAGCGAGTCTTCATCACACAAGGTATCACCAGTGTGAATATCCTTGAAACCTACACCTGCGCCGATATCACCAGCACCGATACTTCAACCGGATTCTGTTTGTTTGAGTGCATCTGGAACAAACGAGATACACGTTCTTTCTTGCCTGAGCGAGAATTATAAATATAAGAACCAGCTTCTATCTTACCCGAGTATACACGGAAGAAAGTCAAACGACCTACATACGGGTCAGTAGCGATCTTAAATGCCAAAGCTGATGTTTTTTCATCATCACTTGGCTTACGATCTTCTTCAGCTCCCGTGTTAGGATTTGTACCTACTACATTCTCTGTATCAAGCGGAGAAGGCAAGAAAGCACAAACATAGTCAAGCAATGTCTGTACACCTTTGTTCTTGAAAGAAGATCCACAAAGCATTGGTACAACAGCCATCTGAACTGTTGCATTACGAAGAGCTCTCAACACTTCTTCTTCAGTAATAGTAGAAGGATCATCGAAATATTTCTCCATCAAAGCATCATCAAACTCAGCTACTTTCTCAAGCATCTTGTCTCTCCACTCGTTAGCTTCGCCTACCAGATTAGCAGGAATTTCTTCCACTGTATAGTCAGCGCCCATTGTTTCATCATGCCAATAGATAGCTTTCATCTTAATAAGGTCCACCAGACCTTTAAAAGATTCTTCAGCACCAATAGGAACAACAATCGGACACGGATTAGCTCCAAGAACAGCCTTCATCTGGCGAACAACCTCAAAGAAGTCAGCACCCGAACGGTCCATTTTGTTCACATAAGCAATACGTGGCACATTATATTTATCAGCCTGGCGCCATACAGTCTGACTGCGGTTCAACTCCACCTACTGCACAGTAAGCAGCAACAGCACCATCCAGAATACGCAAGAGCGCTCTACCTCTGCGGTAAAGTCAACGTGTCCCGGAGTGTCAATCAAGTTGATTTTATAAGTATCACCAGCATATTTCCACCGAGTTGTAGTAGCAGCGGATGTAATAGTGATACCACGTTCTTGCTCCTGTGCCATCCAGTCCATAGTAGCAGCACCATCATGTACTTCTCCAATTTTGTGAGTCAATCCAGTGTAGAACAGGATACGTTCAGAAGTAGTTGTTTTTCCGGCATCGATGTGAGCCATGATACCGATATTACGAGTCAAATGTAAATCTTGCTTAGCCATTTTCTAATTCCTTTACTTTAAGTTTTTAATCTAAATCGGTTATATTCTTATAGTATTAGAATCTAAAATGAGCAAATGCACGGTTAGCTTCTGCCATTCTGTGCATATCTTCTTTACGCTTGTAAGCACCGCCTTGTTCATTGATACGCATCCATAATCTCAGCAGCCAACTTGTCAGCCATTGATTTACCACCTCTTGCGAGCAAAACAGAATCAGGTTTTTCATTGAGACTGACTCCTTACGATCCGGACGGATTTCAGTCGGAACCTGGAAGGTAGCACCACCTACACGGCGAGACTTTACTTCCACTTGCGGAGTTACATTATCCAAAGCCTTTTTCCAGATTTCAAGAGCTGACTTTTCTTCGTTAGGAAGTTTTGCTTTCACTGTTTCCAAAGCGGCATAAGAAGATTTCATAAGAGGTATTTTTTTTACCATCATACATCAGTGGTTCACAAACTTGGAAACCTTTTGGTCATTAAAAACGGGATCCGGAAGAATCAGGCGTTTTTTAGGTTTTGCTTTTCTCATTTGTTTGAAGAATAATGTTTTTGTTCTTGGTTGCTACTTCTTGACTTCTTCAACTCTCCCTCCGGAGAATTTACTCAACCTTTAGCATTTCCAATAAACTAAAACGTAAGTTATTACTTTAATTCAAAGTTAGGGTTTTAATCCTTATTTCTTCTTAGCCGGTGCAGCTTGTCCCGGTTTCGGACGCTTAGCACCGTATTTAGAACGTCTTTGAGTACGACCAGCAACACCTGCAGTATCCAGTGTACCACGTACAATGTGATAACGCACACCCGGAAGGTCTTTTACACGACCGCCACGTACCAATACGATTGAGTGTTCCTGCAAGTTGTGTCCTTCTCCCGGAATGTATGAGTTAACCTCTTTTATGGTTAGTCAAACGTACACGAGCTACTTTACGCATTGCAGAATTCGGCTTCTTCGGAGTAGTAGTGTACACTCTCACGCAAACGCCACGTCTTTGAGGACATGAATCCAAGAGCTGGAGATTTACTTTTCTCCACCAGCACCTCGCGTCCTTTTCTTACTAATTGCTGAATTGTAGGCATTTTAATTGTTTTTTAATTATATATTATTGTTATATTAATTTCGTAGCTATACACTTTTGGGCTGCAAAAATACGAATAATATTTGAATATTCAATGCACTACAAGTTTTTTTTTAATTTCAAGCTTCCCCTTTGACATTCGTCATAGGCGGAATTGGTTGTTCATCCAACAACCTGATAGTACCAAATGTACGCTCATATTTACCAATATTTTCTTCCAAAGCACGCAATAGTCTCTTAGCATGCTCCGGTGCCAACACAATACGGGATTTTACACCAGCTTTAGGCATTCCCGGCATCACCCGTACAAAATCAACAATAAACTCAGAGCTGGAGTGTGTAATCACAGCTAAATTGGCATATATCCCCTGCGCAATATCTTCTTTCAGTTCAATTTGTAATTGATTATTCATTTCCTGATTTTCCATTTTCACTTTACGTTTAGAATTTAAATATTCAAAGGTAAGAATTATATTTTATTCCAAAAACAAAAGAGGAGACATCCTTTTAAAGACATCTCCTCTTTCCTATTTAATAATCAATTGACTGTATTTATTACATATTATTCTTCAACATCCATTGAGTTATAATCAAGAACCGTTTTCTTATTTGCAAGAATACGATCATATTCCTCTTTAGAGCCAACAATTATCTTTTCATATTCACGTTGACCAGTACCGGCAGGTATCAAGTGACCGCAGATAACGTTCTCTTTCATACCTTCCAACTTATCAATCTTACCATTAATAGCAGCTTCGTTCAAAACCTTTGTAGTTTCCTGGAATGAAGCAGCTGACATGAAGCTTGAAGTTTGCAAAGCAGCACGTGTAATACCCTGCAGAATCTGAGTAGAAGTAGCAGGAACTGCATCACGTACTTCAACCAGTTTCAAGTCGCGGCGTTTCAGCATACTGTTTTCATCACGGAGCTTACGAGCTGTAACAATCTGTCCCGGCTGCAAGTTCTGAGAATCACCAGCATCTACAACCACTTTCTTACCCCAGATACGATCATTTTCTTCCATGAACTCCAGCTTATCCACTACTTGTTGTTCCAAGAAGCGAGTATCACCCGGTTCATCGATCTGAACCTTACGCATCATCTGGCGAACGATAATCTCAAAATGCTTATCATTGATCTTCACACCTTGCAGACGGTAAACATCCTGAACTTCATTCACAATATATTCCTGTACAGCCGTAGGACCTTTAATTGCCAGGATATCAGCCGGAGTAGTAGCACCGTCAGATAATGGAGTACCAGCACGCACATAGTCATTCTCCTGCACCAAGATTTGTTTGGACAATGCAACCAGATACTTCTTAACTTCACCAGTCTTGGAAGTTACGATGATCTCACGGTTACCACGTTTGATCTTACCCATTGTCACCTCACCATCGATTTCAGAAACGACAGCAGGATTAGACGGATTACGAGCTTCAAACAACTCAGTTACACGAGGAAGACCACCCGTGATATCACCTGCCTTACCAACGGCACGCGGAATCTTCACGATTACTTCACCAGCTTTTACCTTTTGCTTGTTTTCGACAACAACGTGACCACCCACAGGGAGGTTATATGTACGAATCAAGTCACCATCTTCTGTCATAATGTGAGCTGTCGGAACTTTCGTCTTATCCTTAGACTCGATGATGATAATTTCGCGCAGACCGGTAGACTCATCAGATTCTATCTTATAGGTAACATTCTCAATAACACCTTCAAACTCAATCCTACCTGTAGCTTCTGTTATAATAACAGCGTTGAACGGATCCCAGCGGGCAATCATCTTACCTTTTTCTACGACCTCACCATCAGCTGCATAAAGAGTAGAACCATAAGGTACATTATGAGTAGAAAGAACAATACCAGTATTCACATCCACAAAGCGTACTTCAGCCAAACGACCTACTACAACCTTTGCCGGTTCGCCTGCTTCATCTACCACATCTACAGTACGAAGTTCTTCAAATTCCAGACGTGCCGGATTCTTAGCTGTGATACTTGCATTGGCTGCAATATTGGCAGCCGTACCACCGGCGTGGAAAGTACGCAACGTCAACTGCGTACCCGGCTCACCGATAGACTGTGCAGCAATTACACCAACAGCCTCACCTCTCTGAACCATCTGGCTCGTTGCAAGATTACGCCCATAACATTTTGCACAAACACCCTTCTTCGATTCACAAGTCAATACAGAACGTATTTCAACACTTTCAATCGGAGAATCCTGAATCTTCTTAGCAACTTCTTCGGTTATTTCTTCACCACCTGCAACCAGCAATTCACCTGTTGTAGGATGAACAATATCATGTACAGATACACGGCCAAGGATACGCTCATACAATGTAGCAATGATTTCATCATTATTCTTCAAGTCTGTACAAACCAATCCACGGAGCGTACCGCAGTCTTCTTCATTAATAATCACATCATGAGATACGTCAACCAGACGACGAGTCAAATATCCGGCATCAGCCGTTTTCAACGCCGTATCTGCCAAACCTTTACGGGCACCGTGGGTAGAGATAAAGTACTCCAACACCGAAAGGCCTTCCTTAAAGTTTGAAAGAATCGGGTTTTCAATAATCTGACCACCCTCTGCACCTGCTTTCTGCGGTTTTGCCATCAAACCACGCATACCAGACAACTGACGAATCTGTTCTTTAGAACCACGGGCACCAGAATCCAACATCATATATACAGCATTGAACCCTTGATCATCACTGAAATGGTCTTCATCAATATATTAGACAACTCTGAATTAACATGAGTCCAAATATCGATCACCTGATTGTAAGGTTCATTATTGGTAATGAAACCCATGTTATAGTTGTTGATAACCTGCTCAACTTCATCATATCCTTTCTGTACCAATGCCTCTTTTTGTTCCGGAATGATAATATCACCCAAGTTGAATGACAAACCACCCTTAAAGGCCATTTGATAACCTAAATTCTTAATACCATCGAGGAAGTCGGCAGCTTTAGCCACACCACATACCTTAATTACATCACTAATAATATCACGAAGTGATTTCTTAGAAATAATGGTATTGATATAACCAGCTTCAGGGGGAACAATTTCGTTAACAATTACACGACCTACAGAAGTGTCATGCATCATTACGTCAACAACGTTTCCATTCTCGTCCACATCCTTCACAACAACGCTGATCGGAGCATGAATATCAACTTTACCCTCATTGTAAGCAATCAAGGCTTCTTCCGGACCATAGAATATCAAGCCTTCGCCTTTTGCACCCTTACGTAATTTAGTAATGTAGTACAAACCAAGCACCATATCCTGAGAAGGCACAGTAATAGGAGCACCATTCGCCGGGTTCAAAATATTATGAGATTGAAGCATCAACATCTGAGCCTCCAGAACAGCTTCATTGCTCAACGGCAAGTGAACAGCCATCTGGTCACCGTCAAAGTCGGCATTGAAAGCCGTACATGCCAACGGGTGCAGCTGAATAGCTTTTCCTTCAATCATCTTAGGCTGGAACGCCTGAATACCCAAACGGTGCAATGTCGGTGCACGGTTCAACAGTACCGGATGACCTTTCATTACATGCTCCAGAATATCCCAGATAACAGCTTCTTTACGATCTACAATCTTCTTGGCACTCTTCACGGTCTTCACAATACCACGTTCAATCAACTTACGTATAATGAACGGTTTGTACAGTTCAGCTGCCATTAATTTAGGAATACCGCATTCACCCATTCTTAATTCCGGACCTACAACGATTACCGAACGTGCAGAATAGTCAACACGTTTACCCAACAGGTTCTGACGGAAACGACCTTGCTTACCTTTCAAACTATCGGAAAGAGATTTCAAAGGACGGTTAGCATCCGTTTTACTGCACTAGACTTACGTGAATTGTCGAACAACGAGTCAACCGCTTCCTGTAACATACGCTTTTCATTACGCAAAATTACTTCAGGAGCCTTTATCTCAATAAGTCTCTTCAGACGATTGTTACGAATAATTACACGACGATAAAGGTCATTCAAGTCAGAAGTAGCAAAACGACCACCATCCAATGGAACCAACGGACGAAGTTCGGGAGGGATGACCGGTACAATACGTACGATCATCCATTCCGGCTTATTACGTCCACGAGATGCACGGAATGATTCAACAACCTGAAGACGCTTCAAAGCCTCATTCTTACGTTGTTGAGAAGCGTCGTTACCAGCACGGTGACGCAATTCATAAGACAATGCATCCAAATCCAGACGGGCCAGCAAGTCATAAATGGCTTCAGCACCCATCTTAGCTATGAATTTATTAGGATCTGAATCTTCCAGGAATTGATTGTCTTTCGGCAACTTCTCCATCAAATCCAGATATTCTTCTTCCGAGAGCAAATCATATTCAGCAATCTCACCTGACATCACACCAGCCTGGATTACCACATAACGCTCATAATAAATAATAGAATCAAGTTTCTTTGTAGGAAGACCCAACAAATAACCAATCTTGTTAGGAAGTGAGCGGAAATACCAGATATGAGCTACCGGCACAACCAACTGAATGTGTCCCATACGCTCACGACGTACTTTTTTTTCTGTCACTTCCACACCACAACGGTCGCAGACAATACCTTTGTAACGAATACGTTTGTACTTACCGCAATGACATTCATAATCCTTGATAGGACCAAAAATGCGCTCACAGAACAAACCGTCACGTTCAGGCTTATACGTACGATAGTTGATAGTTTCAGGCTTTAAAACTTCACCACTCGAATTCTCAAGGATTTCTTCCGGAGAAGCCAAACCAATAGAGATCTTCGAGAAATTACTCTTTATCTTGTTATCTTTTCTAAAAGCCATACTTTATTATATATAATTGAAAATTGACAATTGAATATTGACAATTAATAGTTGAGAGCAGATAGATTATCACCCCCAACTATTAATTATAGATTTATTCCAGATTGATGCTAAGGCCCAGACCTCTCAACTCATGCAACAATACATTGAGTGATTCAGGAATACCAGGTTGCGGCATCGGTTCACCCTTCACAATTGCTTCATAAGCTTTAGAACGGCCAACAACGTCATCGGATTTGATAGTCAAGATTTCCTGCAGGATGTGCGCAGCACCAAATGCCTCAAGCGCCCAAACTTCCATTTCTCCGAAACGCTGACCACCGAACTGCGCCTTACCTCCGAGCGGCTGTTGGGTAATCAGAGAGTACGGACCGATAGAACGTGCGTGCATCTTATCTTCAACCATGTGACCCAACTTCAACATATAGGTAACACCAACCGTAGCATGCTGGTCAAACGGCTCACCCGTACCACCATCATACAATTTAGTCTTACCATAACGTGACAAACCAGCCTTGTCCGTCCATTCATTCATATCATCCAATGTTGCACCATCAAAGATAGGAGTTGCAAACTTAACACCCAAATTCTTACCGGCACGACCTAATACAGCCTCAAATATCTGACCAATGTTCATACGAGAAGGTACACCCAACGGATTCAATACAATATCTACCGGAGTACCATCAGCGAGGAACGGCATATCTTCCTGACGAACAACGCGGGAAACAATACCCTTGTTACCGTGACGACCTGCCATCTTATCACCTACACCGATCTTACGTTTCTTAGCAATATAGACTTTCGCCATCTGAATGATACCAGCAGGAAGTTCATCACCAATAGTGATAGCAAACTTCTTACGTTTCAGTTCGGCATCCAGTTCCTTATATTTCTTGATGAAGTTCATCACCAAATCACGAATCATACCGTTGATACGGTCGTCATTCGTCCAGTTACTCAACTGAATTGAAGTAAAGTCCAGATCACCGAAATCAGAAGGAGAAAATTTGGCACCTTTTGAGATAATATCAGCACCCATATAATCTTTCACACCCTCCGACACATAATTTTCTGTCAACTTCAATAGTTTTCTAATCAAGACACCTCTTAAATCAGCAACTTTTGCATCGAATTCATCATCAATCTTCGGCAACAAGGCCTTATCTGCCAATTTGGAGCTACGGCTCTTGATTACACGTGAGAACAAACGCTTGTCGATAACAACACCCTTCAAAGAAGGAGAAGCTTTCAAAGAAGCATCTTTCACATCACCTGCCTTATCACCGAAAATAGCACGAAGCAATTTTTCTTCCGGCGACGGATCAGACTCACCTTTCGGTGTTATCTTACCAATCAAAATATCACCCGGTTGGATGCGAGCACCCACACGTACGATACCTTTTTCATCCAAATCTTTAGTAGCTTCTTCGCTGACATTCGGGATATCGGAAGTCAACTCTTCCATACCACGTTTCGTTTCACGAACCTCCAGTGAATATTCTTCCACATGAATTGAAGTCAATATATCTTCACGAACCACACGTTCGTTCAATACGATAGCATCCTCATAGTTGTAACCTTTCCACGGCATGTAAGCTACCAAAAGGTTCTTACCCAAAGCCAACTCACCATTTTCCGTAGAATAACCTTCTGTCAGAATCTGCCCCTTCGTTACACGCTGGCCAATTTCACAAATAGGACGAAGGTCAATCGTCATATTCTGGTTTGTACGACGCCATTTCGGAATACGGTATTCTTTCAAAGCCGGTTCAAAACTTACAAATTCCTCGTCTTCCGTACGATCGTACAAAATACGGATAGTGGTAGCATCCACAAAGTCAATCACACCATCACCTTCAGCAGTAATCTGCGTCCGAGAATCGCGTACCAACTGACGTTCGATACCTGTACCTACAATAGGAGCTTCACTCTTCAACAAAGGAACTGCCTGGCGCATCATGTTCGAACCCATCAATGCACGGTTAGCATCATCATGTTCCAAGAAAGGAATCAAAGATGCAGCAATAGAAGCAATCTGCTGAGGAGATACGTCCATCAGTTCTACTTCATCCGGAGTTACAACCGGATAGTCAGCATCCTGACGAGCCTTTACTTTATCACGAATGAAAGTACCATCATCATTCAACGGAGCATTACCCTGAGCAATAATCTTGCCTTCTTCTTCTTCCGCAGTCAAATATGCCAAACCTGCATCAGAAAGGTCTACCTTACCATTTTCAACCTTACGATACGGAGTTTCAATGAAACCAAGCACATTAATCTTAGCGAACACACACAAAGAAGAGATCAAACCAATGTTCGGTCCTTCCGGTGTTTCAATCGGACAAAGACGACCATAGTGAGTGTAGTGAACGTCGCGTACCTCAAATCCGGCACGCTCACGAGACAAACCACCAGGACCAAGGGCAGACATACGACGTTTATGCGTAATTTCAGCCAACGGATTCGTCTGGTCCATAAACTGGGACAAAGCATTCGTTCCGAAGAATGAGTTGATCACGGAAGAAATAGTCTTGGCATTAATTAAGTCAATCGGAGTAAACACTTCATTATCGCGTACGTTCATACGTTCACGAATCGTACGCGACATACGAGCCAAACCTACTGCAAACTGGTTAGACAATTGCTCTCCTACAGTACGTACACGACGGTTACTCAAATGGTCAATATCATCCACATCGGCTTTCGAGTTAATCAACTCAATCAGATACTTAATGATTTCAATAATATCTTCCTTGGTCAAAACGCGCACGTCCATATCAGTCGTCAGGTTCAACTTCTTGTTGATTCTGTAACGGCCTACATCACCCAAGTCATATCTCTTTTCAGAGAAGAACAGATTGTTGATAACTTCACGTGCACTGGCATCATCGGCTGGGTCTGCATTACGCAACTGACGATAGATATACAGTACTGCTTCTTTTTCAGAGTTACTCGGGTCTTTCTGAAGCGTATTATATATGATAGAGTAGTCAGATTGATTCGGTTCTTCCTTGTGCACAAGAATGTTTTGAACGCCTGACTCTAAAATAATATCAACATGTTCCGGTTCGATAACTGTTTCACGGTCTATAACAACCTCATTACGCTCAATAGAAACAACTTCACCGGTATCTTCGTCTACAAAATCCTCAATCCATGTTTTCAATACACGAGCCGCTAACTTACGTCCCAGCACTCTTTTGAGATTCGTCTTATTGACTTTAATGTCTTCGGCCAAATTGAAAATTTCAAGAATATCCTTATCATTCTCAAAACCGATAGCTCTCAGCAAAGTAGTAACGGGTAACTTCTTCTTACGGTCAATGTACGCATACATGACATTGTTAATATCAGTAGCAAACTCAATCCATGAACCTTTAAACGGAATGATACGGGCAGAATAAAGTTTGGTACCATTAGCATGTACGCTCTGACCGAAGAATACGCCTGGAGAACGGTGAAGCTGAGATACAACCACACGTTCCGCACCGTTTATGACGAAAGTCGCCTTATCCGTCATATAAGGAATAGGACCAAGGAATACGTCCTGAATAACGGTATCAAAATCCTCATGATCGGGATCTGTACAGTATAATTTCAATTTTGCTTTCAAAGGCACACTATAAGTAAGCCCTCGCTCTATACAATCATCGATTGTATAACGCGGCGGATCAATATAGTAGTCCAAAAACTCAAGAACAAAATTGTTTCTTGTATCAGCAATGGGGAAGTTTTCAGCAAATACTTTATACAGTCCCTCGTTCTTACGCTTTTCGGGTGGGGTATCCAGTTGTAAAAAGTCCTTGAATGACTTCAATTGTACTTCCAAAAAATCCGGATATTCAAGTGGATTTTTAGTCGAAGCAAAATTAATTCTTTGGTTTACAGTATTTGAAGACATCTGTTAATGGATTTGTAGAACTTAATTTTAAATATATACACAAAAAGGTTAAGAACCCTCTTCAGAAGGGTTCTTAACCGAATTACCTGATTTACAGGCTAATGTTATTTAAGTTCAACTTCAGCTCCAGCTTCTTCCAATGTTTTCTTCAATGATTCTGCTTCGTCTTTAGCCAAACCTTCTTTAACTACGCTAGGAGCACCGTCTACCATGTCCTTAGCTTCTTTCAAGCCAAGACCACAAGCTTCCTTCACGGCCTTAACAACCTGAAGTTTAGCTGCACCAGCGCTCTTCAATACTACATCAAAAGAAGTCTTTTCTTCAGCGGCAGCAGCACCACCAGCTGCAGGACCAGCAGCAACAGCTACAGCTGCAGCAGCAGGTTCAATACCATATTCTTCTTTAAGGATAGTTGCAAGTTCATTAACTTCTTTTACTGTCAAGTTAACTAATTGTTCTGCAAAAGCTTTCAAATCTGCCATTTTTGTATGATTTTAATTGTTTAATTACTAATTTGTTTATGAAAAATTTATTCGGGACGTTCACCAAGAGTTTTGAGAACTCCGTGAATGGTGTTTCCACCTGATTGGAGAGCAGAAATAACATTCTTGGCCGGTGACTGCAGCAAAGCAACGATATCGGCAATAACTTCATTCTTACTCTTAATACTAACGAGAGCATCCAACTGGTCAGCACCAACATAGAAGCTTTCTTCTGCATATGCAGCTTTCAGTCCGGGAATACCGTCTTTAGCTTTTGCTTTGATCAACTTAGCAGGTAAGTTGGCAGTATTACAGAACATAATAGCTGTAGTACCTTTCAAGCAACCATAAAGCGGAGAATAATCTTCTTCCAGACTTTCCAATGCTTTGTGAAGCAATGTATTCTTAATCAGCATCAATTTGATGTCCGATTTGAAACATTCTCTTCTCAACGCGCTTGTAGCAGCAGCGTTCATTGCAGTGATGTCTATCAAATAGAAGTGACTATATTCCTTTACTGTAGCAGCAATCTGCTCAATAATCGTACTTTTATCTTCCTTTCTCATTATTACTCCGTTTTATTAGATTTCTTCTACTGATTTCGGGTCAATCTTGATACCTGCACTCATTGTGCTAGAAAGATAAATACTCTTAATATATGTACCCTTGGCTGCAGTCGGTTTCAATTTATTCAAAGTAGAGATGAATTCCTTCGCATTATCACGAATTTGATCAACGCCAAATGAAACTTTACCGATAGAAGTATGAACAATACCACTCTTATCAACTTTGAAGTCGATCTTACCTTGTTTTACTTCTCTTACAGCTTTAGCAACATCCATAGTTACAGTACCACTCTTCGGGTTAGGCATCAATCCACGAGGACCGAGCACACGACCGAGTGCACCAATTTTACCCATGATAGACGGCATAGTGATGATTACATCCACATCTGTCCATCCACCTTTGATCTTTTCAATATATTCGTCAAGACCAACGTAGTCAGCTCCGGCTTCTTTTGCAGCAGCTTCAGCATCCGGTGTACAAAGCACCAAAACGCGTACAACTTTACCAGTACCGTGAGGAAGTGATACAACACCTCTCACCATCTGGTTCGCCTTACGCGGGTCAACGCCCAAACGCACGTCGATATCCAGTGAAGCATCAAACTTAGTATAGGTGATTTCCTTTACCAAAGATGCAGCTTCTTTCAGTGAGTATGCTTTCCCTGCTTCAATTTTTTCTGCAGCCAACTTTTGTTTTTTTGTCAGTTTACCCATTCTAATTGAAGTTTATTAGTTATTAACCGGGAACTCCCCTTTTACAGTGATACCCATACTTCTAGCTGTACCAGCAACCATTGTCATGGCAGCTTCTACAGTGAAACAGTTCAAGTCCACCAATTTGTCCTGAGCAATCGTACGAACCTGTTCCCAAGTAATCTCGGCAACTTTCTTACGGTTAGGCTCAGCAGAACCACTCTTTACCTTAGCTACTTCAAGCAATTGAATAGCAACGGGAGGAGTCTTGATTACAAAATCGAAAGACTTATCTGCGTAGTAAGTGATAATCACAGGAAGAATTTTTCCTGCTTTGTCTTGGGTTCTGGCGTTGAATTGCTTGCAAAACTCCATGATGTTAATACCCTTTGAACCCAAAGCAGGTCCTACGGGAGGTGATGGATTTGCCGCGCCTCCTTTAATCTGTAATTTGATTAGTCCAGCAACTTCTTTAGCCATTTTTTTATTGATTTATATATAAACATTAATCAAAGAACACTACAGCGTAACACCTGTATTATTCTTTTTCAACTTGCATAAAGCCTAATTCAAGCGGAGTTTTCCGTCCGAATATCTTTACCATAACCTTGAGTTTCTTCTTCTCGGTGTTCACTTCTTCAATGATTCCACTGAATCCACTGAACGGGCCGTAATTTACTTTCACAGTTTCACCGACTACATACGGGATGCTAAGCTCTTCAGTAGCATCCTGCAGCTCGTCCACCGTACCAAGTATACGATTCACTTCCGATTGTCTCAGGGGAACAGGTTTATCCGATCCACCTAAGAATCCAATCACATTAGGAGTATTTCTCAAGTGGTGAGCTACCTCACCAACCAGAGCTGCCTCCACCAAAACGTAACCAGGGAGATAACTTCTCTCTTTCACAATTTTCTTTCCATTGCGAACCTGATAAACCTTTTCGGTAGGAATCAATACCTGAGATACATAATCACCAAGGTCGCTGTTTTAATATCAGCTTCAAGGTATTCCTTCACCTTAGCTTCTTTTCCGCTAATAGCACGCAGAACGTACCATTTCTTTTCAATCTCAGACATTTCCCTCGTTTTTTAGTGTGGATAAATAATTTTCTCCATTACGTTCTGGAAACAGAAGTCCATCGCAAATACTACCAATGCAATAAGCAGGGAAGCATATAAAACAACTACTGCACTGTTAGTAAGTTCAGAATACGTAGGCCACGATACTTTATGTACAAGTTCGTCGTAAGTTTCTTTAATATAAGCTACAATCTTCTTCATTTCAAAAATATTAGCACGGGAGGAGAGGCTCGAACTCCCGACACCCGGTTTTGGAGACCGGTGCTCTACCAACTGAGCTACTCCCGTGTGAACATAATCAGTTCCCGATATACACCGGGAACTGATTAAAATATTTGGTAATTAGTCAAGAATTTCAGTAATCTGACCTGAACCTACCGTACGACCACCTTCGCGGATAGCAAAACGAAACCTACGTTCAGAGCTACCGGATAGATCAATTCAACTTGATTTTACGTTATCGCCAGGCATTACCATTTCTGTTCCTTCCGGAAAGTGATTTCACCTGTACAGTCCATAGTACGCAGATAGAACTGAGGACGATATTTGTTGTGGAACGGAGTGTGACGACCACCTTCTTCTTTCTTCAAGATATAAACCTCAGCTTTGAATTTAGAGTGCGGTTTAATCTGACCTGGTTTACAAAGAACCATACCACGTTTGATTTCGTTCTTATCGATACCGCGAAGCAACAAACCAACATTGTCACCAGCTTCACCCTGATCCAGTAACTTGCGGAACATTTCAACGCCTGTAACAACAGATTTCTTATCTTCACCCAAACCGAGGATCTCAACTTCATCACCTACGTGAATAACACCAGTTTCGATACGACCAGTAGCTACAGTACCACGACCAGTAATAGAGAACACGTCTTCAACCGGCATCAAGAACGGTTTATCAACATCACGCGGAGGCAGCGGAATCCAAGTATCAACAGCATCCATCAGCTCCATAACTTTATCTTCCCATTTTTCTACGCCATTCAATGCACCAAGAGCAGAACCACGGATGATAGGAGTATTGTCACCGTCAAATTCGTATGCAGCCAACAGTTCGCGCATTTCCATTTCAACGAGCTCCAACATTTCTTCGTCATCTACCATATCGCACTTGTTCAAAAATACAACCAGACGCGGTACGTTTACCTGACGAGCCAACAGAATGTGTTCGCGAGTTTGAGGCATCGGACCATCAGTTGCAGCAACAAACGATGATAGCACCGTCCATCTGAGCAGCACCAGTAACCATGTTCTTTACGTAGTCGGCGTGACCCGGGCAGTCTACGTGTGCATAGTGACGGTTAGCTGTTTGATACTCGACGTGAGAAGAATTGATAGTAATACCTCTTTCTTTTTTCTTCAGGAGCGTTGTCGATAGAATCGAAAGAACGCAATTCTGAAAGACCTTTTTTGCCAACACTGTAGTGATAGCAGCTGTCAACGTTGTCTTACCGTGGTCTACGTGACCGATTGTACCAATGTTTACATGCGGTTTGGTACGTTCAAATTTCTCTTTAGCCATAGCTTTACTTGTTATTTATTTGATTAATAATCAGCATTTACATCCTTTATGAGCTGTTACCGGGATTTGAACCCGGGACCTCTTCCTTACCAAGGAAGTGCTCTACCACTGAGCTATAACAGCAAGAAAAGAGAGCGGAAGACGGGGCTCAAACCCGCGACCCTCAGCTTGAAGGCTAATGCTCTATCAACTGAGCTACTTCCGCATTCTTGCCAAAGTTGTCACTCTGATTGTGGGCAAAGATGGATTCGAACCACCGAAGGCGTAAGCCAGCAGATTTACAGTCTGCCCCATTTGGCCACTCTGGTATTTGCCCTTTTCAAAATCAAGAAATAAAAGAACTATTTTCAAACAATATAATAAAGACAGATGTTCTATCTTTGTTCTTCGGTTTCTTTTTGAGCCTCTTGTCGGATTCGAACCAACGACCCCGAGATTACAAATCACGTGCTCTGGCCAACTGAGCTAAAGAGGCAAACTTACTAAAAAATGCAACCGTCACGTTCTAACGCGAGCGAAACGGCTGCAAATTTAGTTATTTATTTCTTTCCCGCAAAATATTTGGGATTTTTTTATTTGCTACGTTGCTTTTCCTTGTATTTAACCAGCTGTTTTCCGAGTGCTTCCACATCTAAATCAATTGCTTCTTCAAATGTATCGCATACTTTGCTTGCATAAAACTCCCCATTGGGGACATTAATATTTTAATGCCTGCTTCTTTATTTTCAGCAACTTCTGGTTTTACTACCTTTAATGACACCTCTACTTTCTTTATATCTTCGTAATATTTTTCCAACTTGGACACTTTCTTCTGAATAAATGCCTGCAATTGCTCTGACGCATCAAAGTGAATTGATTGAATTCTAATATCCATACTTACCTCCTTTTTTTAAGCTCTTGGATGAGCTTGTTTATACACTTTTTTAAGTTCTTCAAATGTGGCATGTGTGTAGATCTCGGTCGTTGTTATGCTCTCGTGACCCAAAAGTTCTTTTACCGCCCCCAGTTCTGCTTCATTATTCAGCATTGTGGTAGCAAAAGTATGCCTCAACACGTGAGGACTCCTTTTCTTCAGCGTTGCCACCTTTGACAGGTTCCGTTTCACTAAATTATAGACTAGATTCTTATAAAGCCGTTCGCCATTCTCTCTAATAAAAAAGCCTCCGACCTTTCCGGAATCGTTTCGTTTCTTACATTAATATATTCAAGCATCAACTCCCGCAGTTCATCACCGAACGGTATCAGTCGTTGCTTATTTCTTTTCCCGGTCACTTTCAGAAGAGAAGCCGAAAAATCCACATCCTTATCATCCAAACCTATTAATTCCGAAAGTCTCATGCCAGTAGCATAAAACACTTCAATCACCAACCGGTCCCGACAACCTTTAAATCCTTCGCCAAAGTCCGTTTCATCCAACAACCGATTCATTTCGTTCTCTTTTTAAGAACACAGGCAACGGCTTTTTGTTTTTAGGTCCTTTTATTTTACGCAAAGGATCTATAGTCGTCTTCCCCTGTCTTATGAGATACTTGTAAAACGTTCGGAGCGAACTTAGCTTACGATTTACAGAAGTTGAGGTATACCCTTTATCCATCAATGAAACAATCCATTCACGAATCAGTTCCGCCTCGACTTCTAACGGATTAAATTTTCCATACTCTTCCTGAGCAAACTCCTGCAGTTGCTTTATATCTTCACCGTACGCAAGAACGGTTTTTTCAGAATAGTTCCGCTCATACCGGAGATAATCAAGAAAAGATTCTATCAACATAATATCGCTACATCTAAAATCGTGCAACGAATGTATGAAAAGAATTCAATAATTCAAAGGAAATTACGAATTATTAATCTTCTACTTGCTGAAGTTGTTGTACGTAAACTGCGCGTTCTTTCTTAAGTCTTTTAGTTACAGACGGTTTATCAAACTGTTGTCTGCTTCTCAACTCTTTTACAATGCCAGTCTTTTCAAATTTTCTTTTGAACTTCTTCAGCGCTTTTTCAATGTTTTCGCCTTCTTTTACAGGTACTACAATCATTTTGTTACTATTAATATGTTATGATTAAAAAAATTCTGCAGTCAAATTGCGCCGCAAAATTACACATACTTTCTTTATTCACAAAACTTTCGGCAAATATTTCTCAAAAACTATTCATAAACAAGTTATTAAATGCAGAAAGTTAGTACCTTTGAAACACTTACATGTCTATAATAATATAATAAAGTATGAAACAGAGCATAAAAGAGCGAGTGCATGCACTGCGCATGACCTTTCATCCCAATTCTATCAAAGCGTTCATTATTCCCAGCACCGACCCTCACCTTAGTGAATATGTGGCTCCCCACTGGATGTCACGCGAGTGGATTTCTGGTTTTACTGGTTCTGCCGGAACAGCGGTCATCCTGATGGACAAAGCAGGATTATGGACCGACTCACGTTACTTCCTTCAGGCAGAGAAAGAGCTGGAAGGTAGCGGCATCACACTCTACAAAGAGATGCTGCCGGAAACTCCAAGCATAACAGAGTTTCTCTGCCAGCACTTAAAACCCGGAGAATCTGTAAGCATCGACGGGAAAATGTTCTCTGTGCAACAGGTAGAACAAATGAAAGAAGAACTGGCGGCACATCAGTTACAGGTCGACATATTTGGAGATCCATTGAGTAGCATTTGGAAAGACCGGCCCGCCATGCCTGATTCTCCTGCCTTTATTTATGATATCAAATATGCAGGGAAAAGCTGCGAAGAGAAAATATCCGCCATCCGTACGGAGTTGAAAAAGAAAGGTGTCTATGCTTTATTCATATCCGCACTCGACGAGATCGCATGGACTCTCAATTTGCGAGGAAACGATGTACATTGCAATCCAGTTATAGTGAGCTACCTGTTAATTACGCAGGACGAGGTGACTTACTTTATTTCACCGGAGAAAGTGACGGCAGAGGTAGAGACTTATCTAAAGGAACGGCAGATTGGGATACAGAAGTATGATGAGGTAGAGACATTCCTGAATTCTTTTCCGGGAAAAAACATTCTGATTGATCCACGAAAAACAAATTATGCGATTTACTCGGCCATTAATCCGAAATGTTCCATTATTCGTGGCGAGTCTCCCGTCACATTATTGAAAGCCATTCGCAATAAACAGGAAATAGCCGGCATCCATGCTGCCATGCAACGGGATGGAGTGGCACTTGTCAGATTCCTCAAATGGCTGGAAGAATCCGTATCTACCGGAAAAGAGACAGAATTAAGTATAGATAAAAAATTGCATGAGTTTAGGGCTGCACAACCTCTCTACATGGGGGAAAGTTTCGACACGATTGCAGGATATAAAAAACACGGAGCAATCGTGCATTATTCAGCAACACCGGAAAGCGATGTAACTCTTCAACCTAAAGGATTCCTACTCTTAGATTCAGGGGCCCAATATCTGGACGGAACCACTGACATCACCCGAACCATTGCCTTAGGCGAACTTACAGAAGAAGAAAAAACGGATTATACCCTTATATTAAAAGGACACATCGCGTTGGCTATGGCCAAATTCCCTGCCGGAACCCGTGGTGCCCAGCTCGATGTACTGGCGCGTATACCTATCTGGAATCACAGAATGAACTTTCTCCATGGCACAGGGCACGGCGTCGGACATTTCCTGAGTGTACACGAAGGGCCGCAAAGCATTCGTATGAATGAGAATCCTGTCATTTTGCAGCCCGGCATGGTTACTTCCAATGAACCTGGTGTTTATAAAGCAGGCAGTCACGGGATACGTACGGAGAACCTGACGTTGGTTTGCAAAGATGGAGAGGGAATGTTTGGAGAATATCTTAAGTTTGAAACTATCACTTTATGCCCAATCTGCAAAAAAAAGGGATCATCAAGGAGATGCTGACAAATGAAGAAATTGAATGGTTAAACAATTACCATCAGACTGTCTACGAGAAGTTGTCACCGGATCTTAACGAAGAAGAAAAAGTTTGGTTACAAGAGGCGACTGCTTCCCTTTAAACAGAACTTGTCTGACACCCGGATGTCAAGCATACTGAGACCCGGGTGTCAGACTGCTCAAGACCCGGGTTCATCCATCACGACACCCGGGTGTCGTACAACATAGAACTGCATTAAATAAAAAACTTTATTAGAAACAAATATTATATGGCTTTAATTAAATCAGTACGGGGTTTTACTCCCGAAATCGGAGAAAACTGCTTCCTCGCAGATAATGCAACTATTATAGGAGATGTAAAAATAGGAAATGATTGTAGCATTTGGTTTAATACGGTATTAAGAGGTGACGTCAACTCCATACGAATCGGCAATGGTGTCAACATTCAGGATGGAAGTGTCTTGCATACGTTATATCAGAAATCGACTATTGAAATTGGCGATCATGTATCCGTAGGGCATAATGTTACCATTCATGGGGCGACCATCAAAGATTATGCATTGGTAGGGATGGGGTCAACCGTCCTGGATCACGTCGTAATTGGCGAAGGAGCAATCGTTGCCGCCGGCTCTCTGGTATTAAGCAATACCATCATTGAGCCGGGAAGCATTTGGGGAGGGGTACCCGCGAAATTCATTAAAAAGGTAGATCCTGAACAAGCCAAAGAACTGAATCAAAAGATTGCTCACAACTATCTGATGTACTCACAATGGTATAAAGAATAGCTTTAAATAAAACCTAAAACAAAACTTCGTTCCTCCTTACTCTTATATTTTTAAGAAAAGGGGGAACGTTTTTTTCAGAACACCATTGACACTTCAATAACCACATAAATAAGCCATTTACAAACACATACCATAAGATCCACACTACTAAAACTAATCATCATTGATTTCCAAAGTCCATATTTATATTATTTAACCCTCTGAATATATTTTATTACGAATTATTCGTAGATTTGTAAGGCATTAAATCTGAGCAATGAACCAACAAACACTTATTCATTATGAAAATAAAACTACTACTTACAATTCTCTTATTGGCAGAAATAATAACCGCCAATGCACAAAACGCAGAAAAAGAATATTTAAAGAAAGTACTTACCAATTTAGAAAAGATTGAATCTGCAACCTACTATGTCACTAACGAAAGCTGGCAACCTGATGATTCAACCGCATTATCTACCTTGCATGGCTTCGTTAAAGAGTACGATAATCCAATGGACTCAACCATAGGTGCAAGCTATGTTTCACTAGATGCCAATGATACAACAAAACTAGAATTTTGTTATGACGGCAACATAAGAGTATTACCTTATCACGAAAATAAGAAATTAGCAATTGATGATTTCACATTCAGACCACTTCCTTTCAGACTAGTAAGTCCTCCATTCTTCAATCACGCAAAGAATATCATCAGATATGCACTTACCACTAAGGATCATATTGTAACAGAGTTGAAAGATGAGGGTGATAATTATTATTTTAAATTAGTCATTGATGAGAATCAACAGGTTGAGTTCTTTGGAAAAGCTTATCACATGCCACTTCCTCCATTCAATATCGGCAGTACAGCTTCTATTTATGAGTTATGGATCAACAAATCGAATGACCTACCTTATAAAAAACGGAGAGAGATGTCGCATGATATTTCCGTTTCAACCTGTTCGAATCTTGAAATCAATAAACTAACAATTAACGACTTTAACGCGTCTGATTATTTCCCCAAAGATTATGAGATAGTAAAATACAGCGACCTCTACAAGAAAAAAGCAGAACCAACAGCATCCAGTCTTATAGGAAAAAAAGCTCCCGGCTGGATATTAGAAAATATAGAAGCACAGCCGGTATCATTAGCCGACTGTAAAAGCAAAATCATACTAATCAACTTCACAGGCATTGGTTGTGGTGCCTGTCAGGCGGCTGTTCCTTTTCTGAAACAGTTAAAAAGAATTATTCACCAGTGAAGAGTTTGAGTTGATTGCAATAGAATCCTGGAGCCGTAAAGTATCTGCCATCCGAAATTATGCAAACCGAAAGGAATTGAATTATACCATTCTGAATGCAACAAATGAGGTTATAAAACAATATCAGACCGGTGGTGCCGCACCTTACTTTTTCATAGTAGACCAAGAACGAATCATACGAAAAGTAATCAGAGGTTATAGTAATGAGAATACAGATAAAGAAATAATAAATGCAATAAAAGAACTACTATGAACATGAACAGACTATTTACTTGTCTTTGTTTGTCCTTGTTATTCAACCTGGCACAAGCACAATTACCCATCCCCGAATATCAGAAAGGAAAGGCCATTTTAAGTGGTACAATCGCCAATTACCATCCGAATGATAATCTGATATTCAAGATCGGAGCTCCCAATATCGTGATGGGAACAGCCGAAACTCTTTATCCGACTGTTGAGTCAGACGGAAGCTTTACTATTAATATTCCTCTCTACCATCATACACAAGTACGGATGATGATAGGAAATGCTGATTTAGTCATTCTGCTAAGTCCCGAAAAAGAAACAAATGTAGCTATCAATCTAAGTAATCCACCAGGAAAACAGTTTGTATTTAGCGGTCAATATGCTACCATTAACAATGAATGGTGCCAGCCGGAACTGATAACAAAGATACCACCTGTTTATAGTGATGGCGACCTATTGGATTCCATTGTAGGCATTAGTGCCAATGAATTCAAAAAACGATGTATCAACCAATACAAACGATATGTAACGCACAACAACGCACAGTTACAATTCAGCGAAGACACTCGCACACTCGCCAATCTCTCATGCGCATTTGATTGCCTGGAAAATCTACAGGCCACCCACTATTGCCTGCAAACTGCTTATCAAAAGAAGGAAAACATTACGCGGGAACAAGCTTTTGCTGCTTTTCTTGATGTATATTTGCCCGATGATTTCCACAATTATTTGAAGGATTTCCCAGTCAATCACCCTTTAGCACTCTATTGTTATAATTACCGCAATGTAGTCATGGATTTATATGATACCCACAAAGACCCACTCGCTTACGAAAAAAATCTATTGAAAAATGCACCACTCACTAAAGAGGAACAGACACTTATCCATCAATATGAAACGGCTTTCAAAGCAGGTATCTCCTTTCAGCAAGAAAGCGAGCTAATGGCACTTAGTGCAAAATACTTCAAAAGAAAATGACCTATTCAGATGGGAGTCATTCTCCAAAGCAAAAAGAACGTCTTAGTAATATCATACAAGACAGCACAAGTTTAATAGTTGACTACATACGAGCAATCTATATGCGTTCCAGTTTTTACAATTTACAACCTCTGACACCCCGACAAGAGCTCATGGCTTCGGAAATTACCAATCCTATTTTCTTAGGTATCATTCAAGACATGAACCGCCAGATGCAACCCCGACAGAAAACGATAACAAAGAAATTCACTATTTGCGAAGCACCACAAGTTCCGGAAAAGGAACTGTTGACTGCTCTCATTGCCCACCACAAAGGGAAGGTACAGTTTATCGACTTTTGGGCTACCTGGTGCGGTGGCTGCCGGCAAATCATCAAGGAATATGAACCACTAAAGAAAGAAATAGGTGAAGACAAAGTTGCTTTCATTTACCTCACAGGCCCCAGTTCTATAAAAAAGACTTGGGATATACTAATACAAGACATTGCCGGAGAACATTACTGGTTGAACAAAGAACAGTGGGGTTATCTTTGGAATCATTTTCAGATGACGGGATTACCGATGTACCTGATAATAGATAAAAAAGGAAATATCGCAAAACAATTCACCCACGTAACAGCCAAAGAGTTGAAAGAGTTGCTAGAGTTAGAAGTCAACAGATAAGGTGCCTAGCTACAAATGCAGGAAACAGGTTCTTCGTCAAATCTGGTGAAAAGTTGTCCTCTATTCATTTATATAATTCAGTAGATGCCTGTTTTTCTAAAGGATTTACCACCCAATTTGACAAAGAGCCGAAAGCAATGAGAAGTGTGCCAAAGCTCCTTAATAAACAAAGAATCACCTTTACCACAGATAATTGTGATAAAGGTGATTCTTTGTTTATTAAGGTTTTGTATTGCCCTCTTATATCGAATTCACATTGATCTACAATATATATTTAGAAATTAATCATGTGCATAATCTTCTCCGTCGCACCGGCATTGCTAGTCACATAATAACCGGCATTCGTTCCGGTTTCCCGCAAAAACGCCTCATCTGTCAGGAAACGATCCAGCAAAGTTTTCAGCTCATCATAGTCTTTGATAGAATAGGCACCTTTTGCTTCGAGCAATTGAACGGCTTCCATAAATTTCTGATACTTCGGTCCGAAAATCACCGGAATACCATATACAGCCGCTTCCAAGGTGTTGTGGATTCCTACCCCGAAACCACCGCCGATATAAGCTATTTCACCATAGCGGTAAATAGAGGATAACAGACCGAAGCAGTCTATTATAAGGCAATCCGCTTTCAATACATTTCTTTCGTCAGCACGGGTATAGCGCACATACGGACGCTTCAGTTTACCGATGATCTCAACCAAGTGATTCTCATCGATCACATGCGGAGCAATAATCAGTTTCATTTCCGGATGGTTATTGAAATATTCGAGGAATAAATCTTCGTCAGGTCCCCATGAGCTTCCGGCAACAAAAGTAAAGGAATTGGTTCCTTTAAATTTCTCTACCAACGGGAGTTCTTTCGCCTCTTCACGGATTTGCAACACGCGGTCAAAACGGGTATCTCCCACTACTGTCACACGGCTGATACCAATTTTCGACAAGTAACGTTTGGATGCCTCATTCTGAACAAACAGATGATCGAAATCTTTCAAGACATTGCGATAAGTGCCACCGTACCATTTAAAGAATATTTGTTCGCGACGGAAAATAGACGACACACTATATACCGGAATACGGCGCTTGTGAAGCTCATCCAGATAATTCTTCCAAAACTCATATTTGATAAAGAACGCCATGCAAGGATTTGCAATATCCAGGAACTTCTTCACATTCCTCGGCTTATCAAACGGCAGATAGCAGACAATATCCGCCCCCGGTAATGCTTGCGCACTTCATAACCGGAAGGAGAAAAAATGTCAGCAATATCTTATAGTTAGGATATTTCTCACGAATCATTTCTATCAGAGGGCGTCCTTGTTCAAACTCCCCAGTGAAGCAGCGTGAAACCAAATATACTGTTCCCCTTTTTCCACTTGTTGGCGTAAGAGTTCATACACCACCCAATGCCCCTTCATCATCTTCCGTGGCTTACGGCTAAACGGAGCAGCCAAATGGACGATAAAGTCATAAATGACTATTGCCAGGTCGTAAAGCATAGTACTGTGTCGATTACTTCAAAATCTCTACCGCACGTTTCATGCGAGCTATCGTCTCCTCTTTGCCCAATACCCAGGAAATGTCGAACATGTGCGGGCCTTTTCCTTCACCCACTAATGTCAGACGGAAAGCATTCATGATATTACCAGTATGATAACCTTTCTCCGCAATCCAGTCCATAACGACTTTTTTCCTGTCCTTCAATACTAAAATCTTCAATGCCGGCAATCACTTCTGCCAATTCGGTCATACATTTTGCAGAGTCTTCTTTCCAGCGTTTCTTCATCGTCTTTTCATCATATTCGGTAGGAGCAACGAAGAAGAAGCTACATACATCCCACAGTTCTTTAATGAAACTTACCCGATCTTTCATCATTCCAACTACAGTCACCACCTTTTCGAAAGGAGCTTCTACACCATGTTCTTTCAGGAAAGGCAAGAACAGTTCCGCAATTTCTTCGTTAGGTTTCTGCTGTATATACTGATGGTTGAACCATATTCCTTTTTTATAGTCGAACTTAGCACCCGACTTGCTGCAACGATGCAGATCAAACAGTTTAATCAATTCGTCCATTGACATTACTTCCTGATCGTTGCCCGGGTTCCATCCCAATAAAGCAAGGAAATTAATCACTGCTTCGGGCAGATAACCCGATTCACGATAACCTGAAGAGATTTCTCCAGATTTCGGATCGTGCCATTCCAGTGGGAATACAGGGAATCCGAGACGGTCACCGTCACGTTTACTTAATTTTCCATTACCTTCCGGTTTCAGCAATAAAGGCAAGTGGGCAAATTCCGGCATTGTATCTTCCCAGCCGAAAGCACGATACAACAACACATGCAATGGTGCGGAAGGCAGCCATTCTTCACCACGAATCACGTGGGAAACTTCCATCAAATGGTCATCCACGATATTTGCCAAATGGTAAGTCGGCAGTTCATCAGCCGATTTATAAAGCACTTTGTCGTCCAAGATAGAAGAGTTGATTACTACTTCGCCACGAATCAGGTCATTTACATGTATATCTTCATTCGGTTCGATTTTGAAACGAACGACATATTGTTTGCCTTCAGCAATCAGTGCATCCACTTCTTCCTTCGGCATGGTTAATGAGTTGCGCATCATTCCGCGAGTAGATGCATCATATTGGAAGTTAGCAATTTCTGCACGCTTAGCGTCCAGTTCCTCCGGAGTATCAAAAGCGATGTAAGCTTTTCCATTTTCCAGCAAAACCTGCACATATTTCTTGTAGATTTCGCGGCGCTCCGACTGGCGGTACGGACCACATTCGCCACCGAAGCTCACTCCCTCATCAAAGTGGATACCCAACCACTTAAAAGATTCGAGTATATACTCTTCCGCTCCCGGAACGAACCGGTTAGAGTCAGTATCTTCAATACGAAATATCAAGTCTCCGCCGTGTTGACGCGCAAATAGATAATTATACAAAGCTGTACGCACACCACCGATGTGCAATGCTCCCGTAGGACTTGGAGCAAAACGAACTCTTACTTTTCTTTCTGCCATAATTTGGGTTAGTATAGGTAAATCGTGGCAAAATTAAACCTTTTTTTCCACACTATTGTTTTTTTTTGTACTTTTCGCAAAAATTTCAGTGGATATGGAACATTTGAAGAAGAAAAAAAGTTTTTCATGGAGAGATTTACTATATAAATCACTGCTATTTGTGGGCACTGTGACGCTGATTGTTTATTTCCTGCCACGTGACGGAAAATTCAATTACCAGTTTGACATCAACAAGCCCTGGAAATACGGACAGTTGATCGCTACTTTCGACTTTCCTATTTATAAAGAGGATGCAGTGGTAAAAAGGGAACAAGATAGCCTGATGGCTTTCTTCCAACCTTATTACCAACTGGATAAAAACATCGAGAAAGACGCAATCGCCAAGTTGAAAGAGAATTATCATACGAATCTGAAAGGTATTCTCCTTCCATCGATTATTTACGGTATATCGAGCGTACCTTAAAAGAAATCTATCAGGCAGGCATCGTATCGACAGAGAATATACAGCAGCTTCAAAAAGACAGCACTTCATCCGTCATGGTGATTGATGACAAACTGGCTAATCCACAGGCTACCGAGAATCTTTACACGGTAAAAAAAGCGTATGAACACTTGCTGACAGCAGACTCGACTCATTTCAACCGGGAAATTTTAAGGCAATGCTCCCTGAACGAATACATTACTCCCAACCTCACTTTGACGAGGAGCGCACCCAGGCTGCCAAAGAAGAAATCCTGAATAATTATTCCTGGGCAAACGGACTGGTAGTCAGCGGGCAGAAGATTATCGACCGGGGGGAAATCGTCAGCCCGCATACCTATAATATCCTGGAGTCATTGCGCAAAGAATCCATCAAACGCAACGAGTCTATGGGACAAAACCGCCTGATTCTCGGCGGACAGATTCTGTTTGTAGGAATGCTGATGCTTTGTTTCATGCTTTATCTCGATTTATTCCGGAAAGACTATTATCAACGGAAAGGCAGTCTGTCGTTACTATTCACCCTGATTGTGTTCTACAGCGTCATAACGGCTTTCATGGTGACACATAATATATTTAATGTGTATATCATCCCCTACGCGATGCTGCCCATTATCATTCGCGTCTTTCTTGATTCGAGGACTGCTTTCCTGACGCATGTCATCACTATATTGATATGCTCCATATCCTTACGCTTTCCGCATGAATTCATTCTGACACAGTTGGCTGCAGGATTAGTGGCGATATTCAGTCTAAGAGAGCTATCGCAAAGGTCCCAACTTTTCCGAACGGCCTTATTAGTGATACTGACTTATGCAGCCATTTATTTTGCTTTCGAACTGATGACGGAGAATGGTCTTTCCACCGACTTCTCGAAGTTGAACATACGTATGTATACTTACTTTATCATTAACGGAATCCTGTTATTATTCACTTATCCTTTATTCTTCTTATTGGAAAAAACTTTCGGATTTACTTCCAATGTAACGTTGGTAGAACTTTCGAATATCAATAATGACCTTTTGCGGCAAATGTCCGAGACGGTTCCGGGAACATTCCAACATTCCATGCAGGTGGCTAATCTGGCAGCAGAAGCCGCTATCCGCATTGGAGCAAAAGCCAGTTAGTACGTACGGGGGCTTTGTATCACGATATCGGGAAGATGGAAAATCCGGCTTTTTTCACAGAGAATCAGTCGGGAGGAGTTAATCCGCATAAGAATTTGAATTACGAACAAAGCGCACAGGTCGTTATCAGCCATGTGACGGATGGATTGAAACTGGCGGATAAACACAATCTACCTAAAGCGGTCAAAGATTTTATCAGCACTCATCACGGACGGGGAAAAACAAAATATTTCTATATTTCCTGGAAGAACGAGCATCCGGACGAAGAGCCGAATGAAGAATTGTTCACTTATCCCGGTCCGAATCCGTTTACCAAAGAGCAGGCTATCCTGATGATGGCGGATGCTGTGGAAGCTGCCTCGCGCAGTCTTCCGGAATATACGGAAGAAACAATCAGCAACCTGGTCGACAAAATTATCGACTCACAGGTTACTGAAGGTTATTTTAAGGAATGTCCTATCACTTTCAAGGATATAGCAACTGTGAAAGCTGTATTCAAGGAAAAACTAAAGATTGCTTATCACACCCGGATCAGCTATCCGGAGTTAAAGAAGTAAGCAGGCCGGCGCAAGCGTCTTCCAACACATCGAGTACATATTCAAAGCCCTCGGCCCCTCCATAATAGGGGTCGGGGACATGATCTGCAGGAATACGAGTACAGTACTCTGTCATACGATGAATCTTTTTCCATTCTTCGGGAGAAGGTGCTTTGTCTTTCAGATCATCTATATTCCGGTCGTCCATACCGATTATCAAATCAAAATGATAGAAATCTTCTATACGGACGGGGCGCGAACGATGCACCAGTTGATAACCGCGACGAGCCGCGTGAGCACGCATCCGGCTATCCGGCAATTCCCCCTGATGATAAGACAGGATTCCGGCAGAATCTATCACAAACTCTTTCTCCAGTCCTGCTTCTTTTATCAAATGAAGCATTACACCGTCAGCCGTAGAACTACGGCAAATATTTCCTAAACAGACAAATAATATTTTCTTCATATATACATGATTGTTTCTCAAAATGAGTTCAGTATCTGATTGGCCCGGTTCACGGTTACTGCGGCCGGGATTTCCGGCATACTACCCAAATTGAACGGAGCAAGCATTTTCTCTATTTTCTTTAATCCGGCTTTATTTCCCTTTTTCTCAAATTCCTGACGGAGGATATTTATCTTCTCGTGCGCCTGAATTCCTTCAATCAAGCGTTCGAAACGGATACAGCTACGCGCTCCCGGATATACAAGATACGTATCTCCACCTGCCCAACTGCGGAAACGGGAATCGAGCAGCGGTTCCAATGGCCAGCTGTTGTATGCCCAACGCAAATAACCGTCCAGGTGTTTCTTAGAAGAATAATAACTTATCCAGACAGCTTCTGCAGGATCGGAGAAAGTAAATGTATTGGGATGGGCTTCCGTACAGCAGGTGTAATAGTTGGTACGCTTGTTCTCGGCAACACGACGCAGACGCACTTCTTCCGGGAAGTTCTGTCCGATAACAATACAATAATCATATAGATCGGGCTCAATCTCTTCATGATAGTTCCCGGCCAACGATACTTTAAAATCCGGATCAGCTTTACGAATCACTTTCAACGTCTTCTGCATCACTTCCATCGGACGTTCGTCCATTGCAATAGCACAAATATCGAACCATCCTTTTTCTTTCAGGTGCTTGGAGAAAGACGAAAGCATTGCTCCCCACATTTCTTCGTAAGCCTCATCACCCGGTGCAGTTTTCACGAATTGCAGAGAGTTGGTTGCCTGATCGTAGTATTGGAATGACAATTCCCATGGGACCATTGAGTAACAATTAATCTGTTTGTCAATGCCTACACTCATCATAAATTCTACCCAACGGTCGAAAATGGTATAGTCGAAAGACCATGTGCCGTCCGCCCGTTTCATCCAGGTAACCATTGTATCAAAATAATCTTCCGTCTGACCGTTCCAGGGCTTGTGCGTCAAAGTAGCCGTGATAATCTTTTGTCCGGCGTCTGCCAGCATTTTCATCAAAGGACGCATCGCGTCTAAATGCTCCTGACTCCACAAAGGAACCTGATAGTAACGTGCCACTGCATAAGGACTTTGCCACAAATCCAAGTGGTAAGCCCACTCCGAAGGCGCTGGAAGTTCGCGGGAAGAAACCGTAATTTCCAGATTCAGGCGTTGCAATAAACGCGAGCCATCATTAATTAATAACTCCCCTTGATAAGTTCCGGGAGTAGCCGATTGAGGAATCCAACACTGCACCCAAACCGGTTGAACAGTACGAGCGGGCAAAGCCATTGCTTTCAGACTGGTATCAATAGGATCGGCCACCAATAATGAATCATAATCTATAGACTTTCCGATGTCCGCAGGCACCTCTGCCGTCTTTGTTCAATTCGTCCGTCATCACATAACGAACAAAACCGCCGGTGAATGCATCTTGGGGAAGAACGTTTCCTTTCTTGTCTTTGAAATCACCAAAGCTGAAATTCAGGTCTTTCAGTTCTACACCTGTCCATACAACCGCTTGCGCGTTCACACGTTCGCCACGCCAGCCTTTCAGGGAAACAGTCTGTTGTTTCTTCAACTGCGGGAGTTGATGTTTCGCATACCGGGTATCTGTTGTACCCCCAAGAGACTTGAGTGAAAGTCACCGCTGCCCACTCTTTATCAGAAGGTGCAGTAGGATCAGGCAATTCCTGATAAGTCAGTAAAGGGAACTTCGGTTGTCCTGTCGGAACACCACATTGAGTGACTCCTTGCTGGGCAAAAACTGCGCCTACGCTAAAGAGACAAGTCAGGGAAAAAATAGTAAGTCGTTTCATGGTTAGTTAATTAAATGATTAAAGGTTTTTATTAGGGGGAAAAATATTAAATCACATAGGATCTACATCATAATAGACAATCAAAGATTTATAGCGTTCGTCCGCCAACATCTCGCGCTGAATACGTAGCAACAATTCCCGTGCACGTCCCATTGGGGCATTCTGCTCAATCTTGACAACGATCTTTTTGATAAACAAAGTCTGGATACGGGCAACAGGAGGTTTATCCGGACCTAATACCCGATTGCCAAATACAGCCCGCAACTTATCCGCCATCACTGCCGCCATCTGATCCAGCAATGCTTCATTATGATTTTTCAGATAAACATATACCAACCGGTAATAAGGAGGATAATGGAACATCTGCCGTTCCGCCAACTGTCCGCCTACCATGTCTTCATAATCATTGGCAATGACCTGATGAATGATAGGATGCTCGATGCTCTTGGTTTGCAGCACCACCCTACCCCGCTTGTTCTTACGTCCGGCACGTCCCGCTACTTGCGCCATCAACTGGAAAGCCCGTTCATAGGAACGGAAATCCGGATAATTCAACATGGTATCAGCATTCAATATACCTACTATACTGACATGATCGAAATCCAACCCTTTTGATACCATTTGCGTACCAATCAATATATCCGTCTTTCCCTGTTCGAAATCTGCAATAATCTTCTCATAAGCAGAGCGGGTGCGTGTGGTATCCAAGTCCATCCGGGCTACGGCAGCTTCCGGGAAAAGGATTTTGATGTCATCTTCAATCTTTTCCGTACCGAAACCACGGTTCACCAGTTCTGTTCCCTCGCAGGCAGGACAGGATTTCGGCAGTTGATACGTATAACCGCAGTAGTGACAGGTTAGCTGATTGATTCCTTTATGATAGGTAAGGCTTACGTCGCAATTCTTACACTTAGGCACCCAACCGCAGGTACGACACTCCACCATCGGAGCAAACCCACGACGGTTCTGAAAGAGAATCACTTGTTCTTTCTGTTCCAAAGCCTCTTTCATATATTGTATCAGAAGTGGCGAGAATTGTCCGACCATCCGCTTTTTGCGATGCAGTTCCTTGATATCTACCGGAATAATCTCCGGCAATTGAATTTCTTTATATCGTTCTTTCAGTTGTACAAAACCATATTTCCCCTCCCCTGCATTCTGCCACGACTCGATAGAGGGAGTAGCCGTTCCCAACAGGGTTTTAGCTCCGTACATGGCAGCCAGCACAATAGCTGCGCTACGCGCATGATAGCGGGGAGCGGGATCTTGTTGCTTATACGTATTTTCGTGCTCTTCGTCCACAATCACCAATCCCAGATTTCGGAAAGGAAGAAACACGGAAGAGCGAACACCCAGGATAATATCGTACCCATTCTCTCCCAGTTGTTTCCGCCAGATTTCAACCCGTTCGGCATCAGGGAATTTAGAATGGTAGATCCCCAGGCGAGCACCGAAGACACGTTGCAGACGCTCTGTAATTTGAGTAGTCAAGGCAATCTCCGGCAACAAATATAAGACTTGTTTTCCCTGACGAATCGTTTCTTCGATCAGATGGATATAAATTTCAGTCTTACCACTGGACGTTACTCCATGAAGCAGACAGACATTTTTCTCCTGAAAAGACTGCACGACTTCATCAAATGCACGCTGTTGAAACTCATTCAAAGGATTTAATTCGACAATCTCCTTCTCCTGCTTATCCAACCGGCCGATTTCATGGTAGTAGATTTCGAAAATCTTCTTATCCACCAGCCCGTTCAGTACCGAAGGGGCCACATTAGCCCGTTGCAACAATTCTTTCTTAGAGACTTCCTTCGGAGTTCCCGTTCCTAAAATACCTGAATACTCTACATATTTCATGAGCAACGCCAGTTGCTTCGGAGCACGAGACAGAATATCAAACAGGATATGAAGCCGCTTTTCATCTACTGTACCCGCAAGCCGCACCCGTGCCTCTGTCTTAGGCTTATAAGTACGTTTCAATTCTTCCTTTACAAAAATGGCTTCTTTATCGAGCAGAGACTTGATGGCGGTAAGAATATTTTTTATGCCGCTGTCTTTCTCCAGTTTAGTGACGGACTGCTGCGCATCTACGGCAAGTAAATCCAAAATACGTTGTTCCCGTTCCGGCAATGGCGCATCCGCCTCAAAATCGGGATTATATTCAACAATCGTTTCACTCTCCAATTTCAGACCGGAGGAAGCGCCGCTTTATAAACATCTCCCTGTGTACAGAGATAGTAATCGGCTATCCACTCCCAAAATTTGAACTGAACGGGTAGTAAAATGGGAGAAGCATCCAGCAATGCAGATATATCTTTCACTTCGTACTCCGTTGGAGCACAATAATGAACGTTAAGGACGATAGCCGTATAAAACTTCTTTCGCCCGAAAGGAACTACCACACGGCAGCCTATCTTCACATCTTCCGCACATTCATCCGGCAAAGAGTAAGTAAAACTCTTCGGAAGCGGAAGCGGTAATATGACATCTACATATTTTTTCATTGCAGGTACAAAAATACAATAAAAAAATGGGGAATTAAAAGAAGGAAGAGAGAACACTTAAAAAGAAAACTCTACTTCATACGAGAATTGGAAGAAATATATTCAAGAGCGCAACAGGACAATCCCAAACAAAAAAAAAGAGTTTCCGGTTATCGGAAACTCTTTTTCATATACTATGTAAAGTGATAGACTACTTAAAAAATATAGGCCACAGATACTTGCCAAGTCTTAGTCTTATAAGAAGCATTTGTTCCTTCAATATCAGCAGTATTACCCAATGGGATATGGTAATTAGCACCCACCTGCAAATGGTTCAGCAACTTCAAACCGGCACCCACATTGATACCTACTTCAGCTTTCTTCTTATCAATTCCCGATTTCTTTTCAAAATCGAAATAAAAGTCAGGACCTGCAGCCAGATAAATACCAGCCAGACTTCCCAAGCCAATGGTATATTTCAGGTTTACAGGAATATCAATACCGTTTTGTTTAACAGTAATATCATCATTCCCTTCTGAAACTTTGATACCCCGTTGAGCAAAAAGCAAAGATGCATCTACTCCCAACCCTACGATTGGAATATTAAACTCGGCCATCGGACCGATAAAGAAACCTGTGAAATTATCCTTTTTAAAGTTTTCGCTCACATTAGAGAAACTCGCCTTTGACAAGTTCAAACCTCCCTTTACACCAAAGTGTATCTGCGCCTGAGCAGGCATTGCCATAGCTATACATATAGCAATCATTAAAGCACCAAAAATCTTTTTCATAAATTTACGTGTTTATAATTCGGGACAAAGATATATATTTAGATTAAATAAACACAAATTATTGGTTTTTTGTTCGCTCAAAGTCGTTGTTGTTCACCCAATCCTGCTCCCGTACCTTTATATTTACTTTTCTGCAAATTAAACTTATAGTGAACAGTCAGTTTCACTTCCTGCGTATTCCGCTTTGTCTCCCGGAACATTTTAACCCGGTCGTCATATTGAGTATTAGCATCCCTCATCGAATGAAACAAGTCGTTCCCCTCCAGCAAGCAGTCCACACGTCCGTTGAAAAACGATTTATAGATACTTGTGCTCAAGCAACTAACGGGCCTTGTATAACAGTTCTGATACACTCCCTTGCCTGTATATTCACCATTCAAGCGAAATATATATCCGGCAGGCAATTGAAATGAATTATTCCACCGGATCCCGAATGTCGTTCCGCTCATATTCTTCATTTCATTCAAATAACCGATTTTGAACCATTGAGAGTTGAGGGAAGCCGTCCACTCCGGTTTCCAGCATCCGATACTTGGAGCAAAGACCAGAGAAGCAGTCATTTCATCCCGATGGTCGACATTGCGAAACTTAATAAGAGAGATTTTCGGATCGGAAGTGATCTGTTCGATAGAAAACAGGATATCATCATTATACCGATTGTAGCCGACGGAGAGTTGCAGATCCCGATAGATAGCCCGCATCTCTGCCGCATGAATATAGGTAGGTTGCAGATTAGGAGCTCCTCCCAGATAGGTAAACCGGTTCCCGTAATGAATGGCATTTTTCAACTGTTCATAATGAGGGCGGGCAACCTGAATATGATACCCCAATGCCCACTGCACCTGCCCCATCGCCCCTTCCAGTGACAAGGATGGAAACAGGTTGCGATAGTGTTTGCTCTCATCCGACTGATAAAGACTGTTTTCATAGAAATCATAATACACATCTTCATAACGAAGTCCTGCCGAAGCATTTACACCACCCAAACGATAAACACAATCAAGAAAAAAAAGCCAGATTCTTCTCTCTGATTTTATCACTGGTTCCCTCTATTTCATCACCGAACCCCGAAAAGTCGCTGGTGCGATGCGTATAACTATATTCACTGCCTCCGGAAATTCTTCCACCTGCCAGCGGATAAGATAAAACTAACTTTCCGGCATACAACTTATTATCGGTTCTGCTAAGAGTCGTTATGTAGAAATCATCATAATTGCGGCTCAATTCGCTAATATGCTCCTCTTCCTTATTCTTGCCAGCCAATACATCTACATTCAAATCCATTTCCAGACTGTTCACCTCTCCATGATAATATACATTGGAATGATGGCTGGGATATTCTTTCTCAATCGCAAAGGTATACGTATTCCACACATCGTATAATGCTTGCCCGTCATAGACCTCCGTCCGGTTGTCATTGTTCATTTTATTACGTGGGGCAGAAGTCAATTCATAAGTAGCGCCCAGAGAGTGTTTTTCATTTATTTCATAATTAAATCCTATCTGACTGAAATAACTGATATTTCTTCCTAAATCCGTTGTTTGAGCTTTCTGCTGCCACGAAGTATCCACATACGTATCTTGTACCGATTCTCCCGTTTCCTTGAGATGCTCCAAACGATATTGGAAAGCTCCGAACACATCCAGTCCCTTCCGGTGATATTCCATATTGATCTGCTCGTTGTTTCCTACCTTATGCGCATAATCCACTACCGAGCGCACTCCCACTCCAAAGCCATCGTTTTTATTCCCGGTTGTTTTCAATTTCAGGACAGCTCCTACCGATGCTCCATATTCCGCTCCGGGATTGGTTATCAGTTCAACCTGCTTGATATTTTCAGAGTTCAAACGGTCGAGTTCATCCAAGTTGCGGACTTTCCTGTTATTGATATAGATAAGCGGAACGCCTTTTCCCAACACTTCCAACGTGCCATCCTGCTTCTTCAACACTCCCGGCAAAAGCCCGACTACGTTCATGGCAGTACCTGCCTTACTTAATATTGTATTCTCCACTTTCGTAGTCAATCCTCCATTATCCAACCGGAACTGGGGAAGACGCTGCGTAATCACCACTTCATCCAACATCAAATCATCAGGAATCAGCGTAATATTTTCCTCCACAGAAGACGCAACCCTCTGAACACACTTCTTATAGCCCACAAAAGACACAGACAACAAATAAGGCCCGGCATCCTGTGCCGTTATTTTAAACACACCTTTGCTATCCGTCACAGCTCCGCCCACAAGCGCAGAATCCGGCACGGACAATAGTGCAACCGTGGCATACTCCACAGGAAGCTGATTTTCACCAATAACCCGACCGCTAAATATCTGTGCAGAAGATTTTAAAGACACCATCAACATCAGCGCAAACAGTAAAATATAATTTGTTTTCATTTTTTCTTTTCGTTTATGTAAGTGATTAGTAAGTACCCGGTAGGGCATAGAATCCCCCTTACCAATATCCCGCAAGGGAGATTGATATAACTATTTGCATAGACAGGAGTTTTCCAAACTATCCGCCGGACGGCAGATAGGAAAGAGAAAGTAATTAGTTAATAGAAATCATCAGTAAGTAAGAATATCGTTATACAGTCCTTCCAATCGTTTGCGCAAATGCTTGACGGCATAATGTTTGCGCGAAAGCACCGTATTTTGCAGAAGCACCGGTCGCTTCGGCTACCTCTTTTACAGAAAGTCCTTCCAGCTCCATCAGTTCGAAAACCGTCCGCTGTTCGGCAGGCAGTTCACCAAGAGCTGCTTCCAACTCCTGCCATACCAGCGAACGCATATATTCCGTTTCAGGCGAAGGAGCCAGATCATCATTGGCAAACAACACTTCCGAAAATTCACTCAAGACGCTTTCTTCCTCTGCGTAGGCAGAAACAGGCCATTCTTCTTCACTTTTCTTTTTTCCCTTATTGATAATCGTGTTTCGTGTCACTCTGTAAAGCCACGACGTCACCTGCTCAATCGGATTCAAAGTGTTGCTGACCGCTTTTACCAACTGATAAAATACATCCTGTAGAATATCTTCCGCATCTTCCTTACTGGAAACCCTCCGGTGGATAAAGGCTTTCAGTTGCGGCTGATGTTCTTCGATCAGCCGCTCCACATCGCCTTCGTGCCCTTTTTGCTTATTCATCTTTTTTCGAAGAGTCTACATTTTCATCCATCTCGAAGTCTTTATCCATCCCGAAGTCACCCCTGTTAAAGAAGTCGTCTCTACCCCAGGGACCGAATCCCATTTTCTTCCTTTTATTAATAAACTCCTTGCGTTGTTCCGGAGTCATCTTCATCCATTTCTCACGAACCGGATTCATTCCTCTTCCGGGCATTCCAGGCATCCCTCCTCCGGGCCTCCCTCCTCTACGGCCAAAACCGAAACTTCCGAAAAGAATACGCATCAGGACGAGCAAGCCCAATGCCTGCCACAGACTAAGTGCAGGCAGACCAAAAATCACGGGCATCAGCCAATTCCACAATAACATGACTATTGCTCCTATTCCCGCAGCTACAACCAGCCAAAGAATTACAAACACAAATGGATTTCTGAAAAAAGAAAACTTACCGCCACATCTTCCATGAAATCTTCTATTAAAACTTTTTGTTGCCATTATACTTCATTTTTTTAATTCATCATTCTTATTAGTAAAAAGAGCCCTCTACTCTTATAGACAATCGAGATGAAATATTTTATGAAGTTACAAAAAAATAATAGTACCTGCAATTTTTGTATAATTGCAACGATCCATACAGTAGTTTCACCGGTTGTTGATGTTCCCGGTCCCGGTTATTCAGTAACATACTACGAGTAGAAAAAAAGATAATCCGATTTTACTTCCTGATTTTCATACAGATTCTTTTCAGCCAACAGGTACAGCAAGTAGTCTGCCCCAAGACGAGTTCTTTTTCCAACTTCCGCAATCGGTCACATTGTTTCAACCATTTGATTTGTAAGGTATCATAAAGGATTCCGGCTGCTTTATATCTTGTGATTTCTTTGTCTTGTTTGCCTAAAAGTGATAGGTATATTGAACAAAGTTTTGATTTATCTATGCAATATCGTTCCAGTTTTTCGATATACATCAAAGTAGCCCCTCTTTCATTTCGACTCATAAACTCCTGAACACTGCCATCACTGATGATGTCGATGCCCGGCCTTTCGTAGTCCACAGTGATTTCTCGCATCTCTATCAAGACCCAGATATATTCTGTCTCGAATCCGTACTTTGCGGCTGCCTCTTCTATACTAATCCATTGTGCCATAGCGTTTGTTTTTCATGTGTGATACAAATAAGGGATGAATAATATTTTATTCATGTATATTAGTACAACGGGCATCCACGCTTTTTTGCAGTCTGCCGATTGGCTAGGTTAAAATTGGGGCAATTTATTACTGGCCGAATACAAGAAAGACGCAGATGCTGCTGTACCATTATCCGATTTCAAGGCTAGCTACACCCTCCAGAGAACAATGATGACAGCAGACACCCACGTCAATCGTTTATATATAACACATCTCTTACGAATATGTTGATATACATCCGTTCACGTGGAGTATCTACCGTATCATCTCCCTCTGTTTGAATTAGCTATTTCTGAAATCGAGAGATAATACGCTTTTACTCCATATAGGAAATAAAAACCGCTTCCTGCCTGTTCCATCACGCTGATGGGCTGAAAGCGTACGGCAAAGATATATGTTTTTTTGAAACGCAGTCGAAATATGGAAATAAATACTGGAAGTTATGTATTAAAATGAATCTGACAAAAGACGACTCTACTTCTCATTCTTGATTACTGAAATATCTCTCACAAATAAAAGTTATAGCAGTTTTTACTCTCACACTCTCACCCATTGGTTCAATCCCTTTATTCATCGGCATTACAGGTGTGGGAGTAAAAGGTAAGGGCATGGTGAGGGTAACTTTTACCCTCACCATGCAACAGGTTTCTCCATACGAAAGTTCCAATAGTATGAATTTTAGTTTCATATAGTGAAACTAAAAGTTTCTCGGTGTGAAACCAATAGTTTCAAGCCTTGAAACAAAGTGTTTCAAACCTATAAACAAAGAGTTTCAAGCGTATGAAACAAATTGAAACTGCCGTTAACCAAAACTCAGGTTACTTATTATAAGATTAAGAAGTCAAAACAGTCAACCTAAATCCGGACGGGACAATATGATATTCTAAAAGATTAGCAATTATTTCCATATCGAATAAAAGCAGTACATCATCAAAATCGCCGGAACAGATCAATGATCTGCCCGGCGATTTCTCATCTTAAACCAATCTCCACTTACTATATATCAATCAACGATTCGGGTGAATGTCCAACTTCACCGGTTTTATCATATTTTCAGGTTTTAAGATAGTATCCAAGTCTTCTTTGGAAAGAATGTTATGTTCCAAAACAAGTTCATAAACTCCTTCCCGGTTTCCAATGCTTCTTTGGCTATTTTGGTAGAGTTCTTATATCCGATCACCGGATTCAGGGCTGTCACTACTCCAATGCTGTTATGCACATCTCTCCGGCATTTTTCTTCATTAGCCGTAATGCCGTCGATGCATAAGGTGCGCAAAGTGTCGAAACCATTCATCAACAAATCGGCGGACTCGAAACAGCATTGCGCCATCACCGGCTCCATTGCATTCAGTTCCATTTGAGCTGCTTCACCGCTCATGGCCACACAAAGGTCATTTCCTATTACCTTGTAGGCCACCTGATTCATCACTTCAGGAATCACCGGGTTCACTTTTCCCGGCATGATGGATGAGCCCGGTTGCATAGCCGGCAGATTGATTTCTCCCAATCCACAACGCGGACCGGAAGCCAGCAACCGCAAGTCATTGCATATCTTATTCATTTTGACAGCTATACGCCTCATCGCTCCCGAATAACCTACCATGCAGGAAGTGTCCGAAGTGGCTCCCACCAAATCATCGGCTAGTTTGATATCCAATCCCGTAATCTTGCGCAAAGCGGCAATGCACTTCTCCGCATATTCCGGTTCGGCAGTGATTCCTGTTCCAATGGCTGTTGCTCCCATATTGACTGCCAGAAAATCCTGTGCAGCAAAATCAAGGTTCTTTATTTCATGTGACAAAATACTTGCAAAGCCATTAAAGGTTTGCCCAAGAGTCATCGGTACGGCATCTTCCAATTGGGTACGCCCCATTTATGATATGTGCAAACTCATTCCCTTTCTTCCGGAAAGACTCGATCAGAACCTCCAAATGCTTAACCAATTTCAAATGAGTGTAATAGAGTCCAATGTGGATGGCGGTGGGATAAGCATCGTTGGTAGATTGCGAGCGGTTGACATGATCGTTAGGCGAACAGTATTGATACTCTCCGCGCTGATGCCCCATCAGTTCCAATGCCCGGTTGGCAACCACTTCATTGATATTCATGTTCGTGGTAGTACCCGCGCCTCCCTGAATCATATCTACGGGGAACTGTTCGTGATGCTTTCCTTCAAGTATTTCTTTACAAGCTCTCAAGATAGCATCCGTTTGTTCTTCGGTTAATAAGTCCAGTTCGCGGTTGGCAACGGCGGCTCCCATTTTCGTGATGGCCAATGCCTGAATGAATAAAGGATATTCATTCCACTGAAACTTGCTGATGCGAAAGTTTTCAATGCCCCGGAGTGTCTGTACTCCATAGAGTGCACTTTCCGGCACTTCACGACTACCTATCAGGTCACTCTCTGTACGAGTTTTTTTTGATAAATTCTGTTCCATATCGGTTGTCTTATAATAATAACTGTTTCGTTAGTTCTTATAATAACCAATGAGTTTAGTTATTGTTTTAATAAATATGCAAAAACTATTCAAAGACTTTTTGTTGTAAATAGAAGAAAAAAGAAAATACAAAGAGAAGAAATCACTTATCTTTGTTTTTGAACTTAAAACAGCAATCTATGATATTACAATTAGCATTTGTTCTGACAGCCATTATTATTGGCGCACGCCTGGGAGGTATCGGACTCGGCGTGATGGGAGGCGTAGGGTTGGCAATACTCACGTTCGTTTTTGGTTTACAACCTACCGCGCCTCCTATCGACGTTATGTTAATGATTGCCGCCGTAATCTCTGCCGCTTCCTGTATGCAGGCAGCCGGAGGACTGGACTATATGGTGAAACTGGCAGAACATTTGCTTCGTAAAAATCCTTCACACGTCACTCTGCTTAGTCCGCTGGTGACTTACCTGTTTACTTTTGTAGCCGGAACCGGACACGTGGCTTATTCCGTACTGCCGGTGATTGCAGAGGTTGCCACCGAAACAAAAATCCGTCCGGAACGTCCGTTGGGTATTGCCGTCATCGCTTCCCAGCAGGCCATTACAGCAAGTCCGATCTCTGCCGCTACCGTGGCACTTCTCGGACTTTAGCCGGATTCGATATTACCCTGTTTGACATTCTCAAAATTACGATTCCCGCCACCATCATCGGAGTGTTGGTAGGCGCCTTGTTTTCCATGAGAATCGGTAAGGAACTGGTGGAAGATCCCGAAGTATCAGAAAAGATTGAAAGAAGGTTTATTCAACAATAAAAAGGTGGAGATTAAAAGTGTCAAGAACAAACGTTCGGCAATGATTTCCGTTATCATCTTTATATTGGCAACTGCATTTATCGTACTCTTCGGTTCTTTTGAAGGAATGCGCCCCAGTTTCCTGATCGACGGGGAAATAGTTACATTAGGAATGTCTTCCATCATTGAAATCGTGATGTTATCGGCTGCCGCCATCATCCTGTTAGTAACCAAGACGGACGGGATCAAGGCAACGCAAGGTTCCGTATTTCCGGCAGGCATGCAGGCGGTGATTGCCATCTTCGGTATTGCCTGGATGGGAGATACCTTCCTTCAGGGAAACATGGGACAGCTGACTCTTTCTATTGAAGGAATCGTGCAACAAATGCCGTGGCTGTTTGGTGTCGCGCTGTTTGTGATGTCTATTCTACTATACAGCCAGGCTGCCACAGTTCGGGCACTTGTGCCTCTGGGCATTGCGTTGGGGATTTCGCCTTATATGCTGATCGCTTTGTTTCCGGCCGTGAACGGATATTTCTTTATTCCGAATTATCCTACCGTGGTGGCTGCAATTAATTTCGACCGTACCGGGACAACAAAAATCGGCAAGTATGTGTTGAATCATTCGTTTATGATGCCCGGCTTGGTATCGACCGTTGTGGCTATTGCACTAGGTTTGCTTTTTATACAAATATTCTAATATACATATATTATTAACCTAAACATCATTCAGTTATGAAACAATTCAAAAGCTTTGGACTGGTAGTAGTCACACTACTATTTTCTGTAACAATGGCATTTGCCGCAAAACCGAATATTCATATTCTTGCTACGGGAGGAACCATCGCGGGTACGGGAAGCTCGGCTACCGGAACCAGTTATACGGCAGGACAAGTTGCCATCGGCGCACTGCTCGATGCTGTGCCTGAAATTAAAGACATCGCCAACGTAACCGGAGAACAGATTGTCAAAATCGGTTCGCAGGACATGAACGACCAGGTTTGGTTGACGCTTGCCAAGAAAATAAATGAATTATTGAAACGCCCGGACATCGACGGTATCGTGATTACTCACGGAACCGATACGATGGAGGAAACGGCCTACTTCCTGAACCTGACCGTTAAAAGTGACAAACCGGTGGTATTAGTAGGTGCCATGCGTCCGTCTACGGCTCTAAGTGCCGACGGCCCGTTGAATCTTTACAATGCCGTTGTTACCGCAGCCGCAAAAGAATCGAAAGACAAAGGGGTATTGGTTGCCATGAACGGCCTGATCCTCGGAGCGCAGAGTACGGTTAAAATGAACACGGTCGACGTACAAACTTTCCAAGCTCCCAACTCCGGCGCGCTAGGTTATGTGTTGAACGGAAAAGTATTCTATAATCAAGTGACGCTAAAGAAACATACTACCCAGTCCGTTTTTGATGTCACTCATCTGAACGCGCTTCCTAAAGTAGGTATCGTGTACAGCTATTCCAACATTGAGGCCGATATGGTAACTCCGATGCTTAGCAACGGCTATAAAGGCATTATCCATGCAGGAGTAGGAAATGGAAATATCCATCAGAACATCTTCCCGGTACTGACGGATGCCCGCCAAAAAGGAATCCTTGTGGTTCGTTCTTCCCGTGTCCCGACAGGTCCTACCACGCTGGATGCAGAGGTAGACGACGCCAAGTATCAGTTTGTGGCTTCACAGGAACTGAATCCGCAGAAATCTCGTGTTTTGTTAATGCTTGCACTAACAAAAACTACAGACTGGAAACAGATTCAGCAATATTTCAACGAATACTAAAAACCTGACTTACTTATGAAAAAATGGATATTTATGTTGCTCCTCGCGGGCAGCATACAGGGAGTATATGCTCAAAAAACAGAGAAGAAGGATAAATTCAACCCGAACACTCCCCTATTTGAAGAACTGACAGACGTGAAAAAGAAAACAGATAAGTTCAATCTTTATCTGAATATGCAAGGAAGCTTTGACGCTCATTTCCAAAATGGTTTTCAGGAAGGTGACTTCAATATGCACCAGCTCCGTATCGAAGCCAAAGGAAATATCAACAACTGGCTTTCTTACCGCTATCGTCAACGCCTCAACCGCTCGAACGATGCAAACGGCATGATTGATAATCTGCCTACTTCCATCGACTATGCCGGAATCGGTATCAAGCTGAATGAGCAGTTCAGCCTCTTTGCAGGAAAGCAATGTGCCGCATACGGTGGTATCGAGTTCGACCTCAACCCGATCGACATCTATCAGTACAGCGATATGATCGACTATATGAGTAACTTTATGACCGGACTGAATGTAGGCTATAACATTACTCCCGAACAGCAGCTTAACTTGCAGATATTGAACAGCCGTAACAGTTCTTTCGATAATACTTACGGAATCACAGAGGATGCCGAAGGCAATCTCCCCGATCTGAAATCGGGCAAAATGCCGCTGGTTTATACTTTGAACTGGAACGGTAATTTCAATAACGTATTCAAGACCCGTTGGTCGGCTTCTGTCATGAACGAGGCCAAAAGTCACAATATGTATTATTATGCTTTAGGTAACGAGTTAAATCTTGGAAAATGGAATGCTTTTGTCGATTTCATGTATTCAAAAGAGGATATTGACCGCAAGGGAATCATTACCAGTATCGTAGGTCGTCCGGGCGGTCATAATGCTTTTGATGCTAACTATCTTTCGGTTGTTGCCAAATGTAATTACCGCTTTCTTCCGAAATGGAATGTTTTTGTGAAGGGTATGTACGAGACGGCTTCCGTAGGCAAGGCGTCCGAGGGAATAGAGAAGGGAAATTACCGTACTTCCTGGGGATATCTGGGCGGTATCGAATATTACCCGATGGAAACCAATCTGCACTTCTTTGTTACCTATGTAGGACGTTCGTATGATTTCACTTCCCGCGCCAAGGTGCTGGGACAGGAGAATTATAGTACTAACCGTATTTCTGTAGGATTTATCTGGCAGATGCCTGTATTCTAATTCTAAAGCAAGAAACCGGGCTGACAATAAAAAAATACCCGATAGCTTCTTACAACAGTTATCGGGTATTCTTATATGTTCGGTCTTTTTAAATCAATACTCTTCCTCGTTAAAGAAGAAATCCTCCTTACTAGGATAACTTCGATACTCTCATAGATTTCGCCCTCATCTTCCATCTCCTGGAGATTCTCAATAACTTCAAGAGGAGCACCCGAACGCATGGCATAATCAATCAATTCGTCCTTGGTTGCCGGCCAGGGAGCATCTTCAAGTTTTGATGCAAGTTCCAATGTCCAATACATAATCTTGAGTATTTAAAATGAATACTAAATTTGTCTCGTTTTCTATTTTTCGGCAAAAGTATAATAAAATCTATCATTTCCAACTATTATCCCAAAATATTTCATTATTTTGCTCATCAAAATTAATTTTTCGGGATAATACAAACAAATAATCTGATAATCTGTTGACAAATGCTAATACTTCGGGAGAAATTGTACAAGTTTCGGATAAAGCCAGAATACGTCTCTCGGCTCTCCTGCAAATAGTACGGCAAACATGACAAACGGCTGCTCCACGACTCCCGCCGGGAATGATGAAAGCGCAAAGTTCGGGCAGTTGTTCGTCCAGCCTATCAATCTCCCGCTCAATATTCTCCACGTTTTCAGGAGTTATGATGCTGGCAGCCTTCAGTTGCGTTTTTTCCTGGTCGGTGGCCAGATGTGAACCGATGGCAAATAGCTTATGCTGAATACTCAAAATGAAATCACGGTCTGATTCATCCTGCAGATAGGTATTCAACCATCCTAGATGAGAATTTAGTTCATCCACAGTTCCGTAAGCTTCCAGACGGATATGGGTCTTTGGAACGCGACTTCCGCCGACAAGACTGGTAGTTCCTTTATCTCCGGTCTTTGTATATACAAGGCTCTTTTTTCATAATCTTCTTTTTTTACTTATTATAAGGTAAACGTACAAAGGTTCTTAGAAGTTGACAATATACTGCTGTTTTATCTTCGTTTTATCAAAAAATAATAAACCGACGTCGTAGAGGTCAAAGGTGATGCCTACTCTTTCATCAGCCTGCAGCTTTTTCCAAAGTGCTTTCATCTCTTTGGAATAGCAGATGCCATGGACTACAAATACACTTTTAGGAGTGGTGCGATGTGCACAAACTCGGAAGACTTCTTCCAGTAAATCGGGATTCCGGTAGTCATTCAGATACAGAAAGTCGACTGAAGTGTCTGCATCCAGAAACAGTTCCGACAAGTCGGAAGCAAAGAGGTAGGAAGCCGATGGTTTAGCGGATTGTAAGTAGAGGGTTGTGGAGGAAGGACGCCCAACTTCTATAATCGTAGCAGGCTGCACTTTGTTCACCAACCGGAACAGGAAACGGTTTACCTTTTGAGAACCTTTAGTCCACCCACGCTCTCTTATCATCTTTTTTCTGTTCTTTTTTCAAAGAAGAATAGGCATAGTAAGGCATCTTCTCATAAATCACATCGGTAATCAGACTAAAAGCAAAAGGGGAATGTACGCCATATCCGCAACGATAACGAAAGCGGGAAAGCCAGATAAAAGGTCTTTTTATACAGAGTAGAAGATTCATAAAACAATCATTCGTATTTTTATTCTCCCGACAAAGATATATTTTTTTATTGAAAAAGGGTCGGTTCTTTATGGGAACCGACCCTCATACTCATTTATTCCAAGTTACTACTGTAGTCTGAATGATACCGGTACAGTAAATTTCACTCGTACTTTCTTACCATTTTGCACTCCGGGAGTCCATTTCGGCATAGAACTTATCACGCGGATAGCTTCTTTATCCAAATAAGGATCAACCCCTCGCACAACTTCAGGATTGGAAATCGTTCCGTCTTTGTCTACAACAAACTGAACAATGACTTTTCCTTGTGAACCAGTTTCCTGTGAAATCATCGGATACTTGATATTACCGCTTAAATATTTCATTAAAGCAGCCGTACCTCCAATAAACTCCGGCATGACTTCAACACTTACGTGAATAACGTCTTCAACTACCGTTTCTGTTTCTACCACTGGGGGTATCCAAATAACGTTTTGAACTGCATTCATATCCTCTGACACTGTAGAAACGTTATCCGTCACCTCCGTATTGTTTTCCACTATTTCGAACAATTCTGTTACCTTAGTTTCGGGAGGAGGAGGCGGTTCCAGTTTCTCTTCAGGGAATGTGATTGGAACTAGCTCTGTTACAAAGATGGATTCATCATCTGGTGATAGTGCTGCAACTCTGACGTCATGTTGTGTCCATTCGAACGAAACGAACATGAAGGCTAGCGCAACAACCAAACCCATCAACAACCAAGAACCCCGTTGATTCTCAATTGCAGCCTTTTTTGATTTCTTGGCTTCCATAAAAAATGTGTTTAAGTAATTAATAATAGAAAATATATAGTATATATACTACTTTTCGTTTTTCCTCTTAAGCATTACTTAAAGTGCTCTCTCGCTGCAATAAATATAATCGTTTTATGGATAGGTTGTTACGACGTCTCTTGTTTATTTTATTCTTTTCTATTCTTTTGAAGAAAATTAATGGCTTTTCCTCTCCTCTTTTTCCTCATAAACTTCACCGGACCAACGATAAATCGTATTATCTCCACAAATTAAATCATGAAATCCATTTGTCTTATTCTCTGTGATTCCTATTCGGGAATATCCGGTGTGATATTCTGTCTGCTTACCATTAACAGTTATATTAAAAAGTAAAGCATCCCATCTATCCCAATAAGTACAATCAATTTGATCCATTATCCCATTTCCATCAAGGTCATAAGTCATTGAAATTGTTTCATTCTCTTTTCCATTATGGAAATCCTGTACACTTATTTCTTTTATCGTCGTAATAGAATTCTTCTTCGAGGATTCCACTCTCACAGCTCTTCCTTGTTGCAAAACGAATCGTTCACGTAACTCTACATTTCTTTCAGTGTTATAACCCTCATTACAATCAATTATCAAAACAGATAGTTTCCCATTCCATCTTTCAATCTTGGGCGTTTCATTTACGTTATTTCCAAACTCATTCGTTATTGTAAAGAAACCCGTACCAGTATATTTCACAAAAAAAGAAAGAACTACCGATAGCATTCCCTCCACAAGCCTGTATGTTCTCAATCAAAGCGTCTTTAATTCCATCACCATCAAAATCTTCTTGTGCGACAATATCCATACACATATCAGAAGGAATATCTATTTTATACTCATACCCATCTACTTTTTGCATATAAATTATTATAGAATAAGCCTTCATCTGCTTTCCCATAGAATATGATATCTACATTATTGTCAATAATTTGAGAAGCATCTTTTGATGTTTCCTCATTATATTTCGGTTCTCTAGAAGAATTCAACATAAAGAACAATATAGCAGCCATCACAATTAGCACACAGGCAGCCAGTAGCCATTTTCCACTAAATCTGACCGGCTTTGACTTTATAAATCGCTCTTTTAATACGTCATAGAACTCATTAAAATAATATCTATTATATTCCGGTCCATTTTTCTTCACAACTCCCGACACATCTGAAGGCAATCCTCCGGAAACCCCTTTACTCCCGATAAAAAAGACAGGAATTATATTCTTATTTTTTGCTAAAGCATACGCTAGTTCATTCCTCAACCAATCTTTCTGAGGATTAAAGTTCACATCTAATGTACGTTCAAAAGCTTTTTCATCAACAATTAAAATAAAATCTTCACACTGATCTATGCGATTTAATAACTGGACATCAAAATCCCCATTCCTAAGGGTATCAATATCAAAACTAACCCGATAACCATCACGTACTAAAAGATCATTGAGATGTTTAGCCGTGTCATAACCGCCTTGACGACGATAACTAATAAATATATCAAAATTTTTCATTTACAAACTCTTATTGTATGGCATTATTCAAAAGTTGGAATAGCAAAAGTTGTCATATTACGGTAGTAATTATATTACTTCAAAATATCACTCTCGCAACTTAATTTGTCCACATCAACATCATTCGGTACAAAGTAATCAAAACTGCATTTCGTGAATGAGCTTTGCCATATTACAGATTTACAAATATCATCAACGGTCTCTATAGTAACGTTAATACCAGCTCCATACATCGGGCCTCTGCCTTTCACGTTCATAATCCAATACATAAGATCATCTGTCGCAGTATTTGTAGTTTCGATTTCATTCCTTTCCTCAACAAAGTAGAAAAAGCAGATTTCTTTACCAGTCAATCTGTCGATTCTTCGAGCATCGTCTACTATTTCCTTTATAATGTTCTTGTCATTATAATCAAAGCTACTTACAAAAATTATAATTTTGCTGGTGATAAAACCAATCAAGTACTTTTTGAATTTTAATGGTGTTATATACATAACAAAAACCTTCTTAAATGATATTGATTTTATGATTCGGTTCTTATGAATTTAGTATGAGCAAACATTTCTGTACTGCTATTTTTTATATCCCAATATTGAATCTAAATTGTATTAGGACTCATATAATTAAATACCATAAAAGCGATGGTTTAATAAAACCATCGCTTTTAACTCCTTACAATGCCTGTCCACATTCCGAACAAAATTTTGCACCTTTGATATTCCGATATCCGCAGTTCGTACAGAATACCATACCGTTAATATCCAAATTCAGAGTTGTAAAAGAATCCCGATTTTTAGCACCTCTTCAGCTATTTCGAGCGCCTTATCATCAAGTTTGGACTGTTGTACTATCCCCCAAATTTGCGTGATAAGTACCGGCCAGAAGAATAGCATAGAAATGATAGTAGGAATAGCTTGTTGACCAAAGATCCCTATCCCAGCCTCAAACGCTATTGCATTATCTTTAGGTATCAAGCTGACTTTCAATGCAGACTTCAAACCAAGTACAGCTTTAAATAAACCGCCCTTTGATATAGAAATATCAACACCACCACTTAATAAATTATCTATTTGTACCTCAAACTGCTCGGCCGCAAATTCTGTTTTTATTTGTTCAGCAATAACAGGAATCAAAGAAGGATTACCCTGAAGTATCTTTTTTGTTGCAAATGTTCCCATAATTCTATTTTTTAAAAGTGTAATGACTGTAATGCATGATATTGGCTCGTTGTAAATAACACACCGGCTTCAACAAGCAATTCTTTAATTTCACGCTGTTGCTCTTCCGTATAGTTCTTTTCCATAGACTTCAATATAGAAACAATTCTTTCAGACTGTTCCTTGATCTCCTGTTCAGTAACTATACCATCTTCCATAATCTTCTTGAATGTAGGCTGGTTCATGACCGCCTCGTCTAAATTCAACATTCCTTGTTCATTAAAAAACATAAGCTATTATATTTAAAGTTTATTTCCACAATGTTTGCAATAGGTCCAACTATCCACTATCGGTTGTTTGCAATTCGAGCATACCTTGCCTGATTTTTCTGCCGAAAGATGATCTACTATAGTCTTATATTGAGAACTTTTTCCCCATTTCAAGATTTCCTTAACCCGCACAGCCGAGAACGGATGATTCTGATTCATTATTGCCGCTACCTGCAATGTCTTATTCCATAATCCGTCATTACGGATAGCCTCATATTGGTCTGCCTGTTTAGCCCACTCCTCCATATCGATATTCTTTGTTATAGAAGTCGGACCTCCGGATAGACGAGCCATCGTGCTTGCCACTATGGCCGGAGTAGTCACAATACTGGCAGCTCTGTCACAGGACAACTCACTTTTACGTTCCCAATACAAAATCGCATATTGAAGAGGAGCTCCCAAACTCCCCAAAACGCCCAGCGAATCCAGACCATCCATCACATAATGAGCTATAGAATGATACAAGACATGATGACAAAGGATGTGCCCGCATTCATGGGCAATCACTGCATCCAACTCCTCTTCGGTCATCATATCAACCAAACCGGAAGTGATCGTTATAAAAATCTTTGTATCGCCAAAGGTCCATGCGTTAGGATTAGGATCCATAGAGAGATAGAACTCCGGTTGCTCAATACCCAACTTTTTACAAATCGGTGGCAGACGATTATACAGTTTCGGCAATTGACTCGGTGATAAACGAATTGCAGATGCCATATTAACGCCATATTGCAGTTGTTCCAATCCCATTGACATTAACTTTTTCACTAGGGTCGGGAATCCGGGAATACTTTCCAACTGCCTCAATGCAGCTGCATCCTCAGGATGAATAAAATCTGTTGCTTTAATCATGGTTATTAATATCTAAGTTTTATTACTTTATTGTTGTGAGTGCTTTTCGGCTTTATCGCAGCCATAGTTCATATTTTTTTATTTAATACCTGTCTCATATTTCAAATTACCACATTCATTGCATACGATACAAATATACGTTATTAAAAAACGCACAGAAAGTGTCCAAATGAATAAATATATTCATTTGGACAAAAAAAGTATGATTATACTTCTCAAAAAAGTGTTTATCCTGCATTTTTTTATTTACAACTACTATTTATACTCAGAAACTCGGATATTTTTCTTTGAGCTTCCTCAAAAAAGGAGGGGTAATCTGTAAAGTTTCCACAGCGTTAAAGGGAGGAAGCAAGACACAATTATTCTCCTTTATCAGTACCAAATAACTTATATTCAAAATAAAAGATTGACTGATTTGTGTCAAAAAAGGATGATAGTTTAATATCATTTGTGAGTTTACACTCCTTTTCAGTTTTAAAACATGCCCATCATACAACATGGCTTCCCATTGTCTTCCTTTTGAATTATAGCGAAAATACCCGATCTCTCCTAAACGAATTAATTGCAAATTTCCTGTTGCAGTCGTACATAAAAAGATATCGTTCTGATCCCCGACTACAGAAAAAAATCCGTATAGCAGCAAATTCACTGCCTGAAATAAAATTTCTCAATATTTTTTCCCGTTGACTACGATTATTCGTTTCCATAATATACTTCTATTTTTTATATTTTCTACTCCCAAACAACTACACTCAATACAAATCAACCGCTTCATTACGGATAACAGTTCCCTTCCTGTCTATGATAACACTTGAATAGCTATCTTTTAATGTACATAAAAACAAGTCTTTGCTAATAGCCGTAATATTATCATATAAAACCGGAGTTATAGGTTTACCATTTTGTCCCATCAGACCATAGCTATTGTACACACTATAACTATATAATCCTGTCGGTTTCTTAATCGTCTCCCCTCCATCTTTCGTTTTTTCAAAGCTGTCATATTCCAATATGGTAACACCACTATAAATATTCTCATTCAATACTTTTCCATCATAACCAATCTGTACCTGACTTCCATCTTGTTTATCAGCAATCATATAATGCTCCAATAACTGGATATATTTATATTCTGCAGGAAGAAGTATCTGTAAAGAGTCGTCAAGCACACCACTAAGTTTGCCAACATCAAATATTCTCTTTCCATATTGGGGAGTATGTATACAATCATAAGAAGGTCCCAACACCCATTTACCCTTCTTGTCTATTACTCCGCATTTACCTGACATATCGTACATGCTACTATATCCATTACGAAAAACAAATGCCACACTCTTCGCATTATCTTTCAAATAAGGAAATTGAAAATCGATTACTGTCTTTCCTTGACGATCTATAAACCCAACCTTTTCGCTCGATACAACAGCAGCCAATCCCTCGGAAAAGACCCAAGCATGTGCATATTGTTCTGGAATGACAGCTTTACCGGTGAAACGATTAAAATAACCACGTTTCCGGTTCTTCGAGAAAACCACCAGTGTGTCCCTACAAGACTCCGAACTCAATAACCAATCAATATCTTGGATCGTAGTTTTTCCTGTAACCATATTCTCAATCCTATATTTCCCATCTTTTATATAAGAGTGACACTCACTACTATAGATATCACCTAGATATTCTGAACTCTTACGCGCTGCGTAAAATTCAACACTCACAAGAATACTTACCCAGCATACACATAACACTGCAATAAGACCAAGAACTCGCCCAAATGTAATTTTCTTTAATGTTTTCATTGTTTCATGTATTATTTTCATTACCCTTAAAAAGAGATTTATCTCTTTATGAAATATCAATCTTTGTCTCTTCACCATTTATATTGATATAGATGAAGAGTAAGAAGTAAATCTAACACTATAAATAAAAAACTTTTCTATTGATAGATTATAGACTAATACTTCATCTATATTAGAAAACAACTAAAAACAAGAATTATTAATCTCATCATTTTAGATGATTATGAATAAGAATATAAAAGAAATGGGAGACGGCTTCTATATCGTGACAGAAGAGGGAAGCAACGGAATGGGCGGTTTTTGCTGGCATAATGTTGAACTCCGTAAACACGACGATCCATCTTTTTGCGCAGAAATACTTCGCAATCAACAATTCGTGAATTTCCCAGGACTGGCTCATGGTAAATGGGAAAAAGACATCGCGATGGAACATGTCATTAAAGAAAACAGATTCGCTAGTTTTATCTATCCATTTGTTGATGATAAGGCTGTATTCAGTTGGACAGTACAACCTGACGGAAGATACTGGGCGGATGAAGACGGCTATGGGATGACAGATGACAATCAAGTCACCCTATATGCACTCTTTAATAAGGAAGGGCGTTTTATTACGTTATTTTCCGATCAGGTTCCTGACCAAATTAATTACAAAAAAAGATAGTCCACAATTAGATAAATATAACTACCGCAACTTTTTTTGCTTGTGGCTTCTTTTTTAACTTCACATTCTCCATTAGCTAATAAAAATTCGTTCCACCTAAGTTGAATATATGTTTTCACCTTAAAATAGAGAACATACATCCAACTTTAGTAGAACGAAAACTAAAATGTAGATTAAATAAATATTTATGAAAGAACAGGAAATAAACATAGCCTCATAACAGACAATCTTTTATAATCATCCATATGATAAGTTTAGCTTAAATTCACAGTACTTATTTTGCTTTTTTCTTTTTTCTTCGCGTTATCCTTCTTACGCATATCCAGATACTTCTTATATTGTTCATCGGTCAGAATGCTTTTTATTTTAGCATCGACTTCCTTCTTTTTCTTTTGCATTTCTTCTCGTGAAGTTTTTTCATCCGATTTATTTTTTGCAGGTTTCATCTCTTCCATTGCAGCTTTAAAATCTTTTGGCCTGCTTTTCATTCAGTCCCAAATCGGTAACCATTTTTTCTATGCGTTTCTCTCTATCAGCTTTTCCTTTCTGATGATTTTGAGCCATACATACAGTTGAGCCAATCAATAGTGCAACTGCCAAACTTAAAATTTGCTTTCTCATAATTCTAAATATCATATTAAGTGAGTAATGTATGTTAGACCTCACAAAAGCTTGAAAGTTAATTCTACGATGAAAAGAAAATCTGCTTTTTTTACATTATTTATTGTTTCTCCACATTATAAATATTCAGCCGGATATCAGTGTCATTCAATTATTTCCATTACTCTTCCCTACCTCCTCCTAGTGCCTGATACAGATTGATTATTCCTTGTATCTCCTGAAACCGGTTACTCACCTGTGTCAACTGTGCTGTCAGTAGAGTTTGCTGGGCGGTGAGGACTTCAAGATAAGTGGAATTTCCATGTTGCATAAGCAGCTGTGTGCTGGTAACAGCCGTTTGTAGAGAAGAGATCTGACGCTGGTAAAGATCGGATTTATCCCGGGCCGTTTGATTTTGCTTCAAAGCATTGTTCACTTCAGCACCGGCATTGAGTAGGGTCTGCGTGAAAGACAACTTCGCTTCTTCCTGTTGCGCTTTAGCAATTTTTAGACGGGCTATATTCTGCCCCTTATTAAATAAGGGCTGCGTAAGGGAGCCAACAGCTGACAGCAACAACTTACCCGGATTCATAACCACCTCACCTACTCCATTTGTCCACCCGGCAGAACCGCTGAGGGTGATGGATGGATAAAAGGCAGAGCGGGCCTCATTAGTCGTGTAAAAGGCTTGCGCTAAAGCCAATTCTGATGATCTGACATCAGGACGATTAGCAAGAAGTTGTAAAGGGATACCTACGGATAAATCCTGTGGCAAAACCTGTCCGTCCAGTGTGCCACGACGGATAAATTGCGGAGTTTCTCCCAGCATCAGACAAAGACTGTTTTCCGCCTGCCTGATTTGTTCCTTTAGATCCAAAACAGTGGTACAGATGGAATAGTAGGTGGCTTCGGTTTGTGCCAAACCTGCTTCGTTACCTTGACCGGCATTTTTCAGAGCTTGCATAACGCGTACACTTTCTTTCCATTTTACTTCTGTTTCCTCGGAGATGGCCAATTGAGCATCCAGCATTAAAAGTGTGTAATAGGTATTCGCCAGATTGGCTATCAATTGTGTCTTAACAGCGAGTTCATATTCCTGACTTTGAATATAAAGAGCTTTAGCACGACGGTTGGCATTCGTCAGCCGACCGAAGATATCAATTTCCCAAGAGGAAGTAATAGGCAGGGAATAGCTCTGTCCAGCTTTCCCTTTATCGAAACTACTTACAGTACCCTGCGGTGAAAAAAGCGAATGAGGGCAGATAAGCCAGGCGGGCCGAACTAAGCGAAGCACGGGCTTCTTCCACTCGCCAGTGAGCGGACTGTAGATCAGTGTTATTCCGCAACCCCTGCTCAATGAGGGATTGCAGATGAGGATCGACGAACAATTGACGCCAATTCAACTTGGCAATATTATGAATTGTATCAGAAACCGTTTCCGCCGCCCCAAAAAGATCTTCGGGGACGGTCGTTGCCGGTTGATATTTTGTATAGATGCCGCAACTACTCAGCATGAGCGTCGTTATGGCAAGGGTGATGATATTTCTTTTCATTTCTTCTTATTCTCCAAATATTGTTTTCTTTCTTCATCGGATTTCTCCACCTCTTCTTTTATCTGCCAGTCAGCAACAGTGGCATCAAACTGAATCGGTCGCACTTTCTCCTGTATTGCCTGGAAGACAATAAACATAGCCGGCACAATGAATAACAGTGCCAATGTACCCACCAGCATACCGCCTACCACACCCGTACCGAGTGAACTGTTTCCGTTGGCTCCTACGCCAGATGCTAACATCAGAGGTACCATACCGAAAATCATAGTCAGCGCTGTCATAAGAATAGGACGCAAACGATCTTTAGCAGCAATAAGCGCAGCAGACGTCAGACTCATACCGGCACGACGGCGCTCGGTAGCATATTCGGTGAGAAGAATAGCTGTTTTTGCCAACAGACCGATAAGCATGATAAGTCCCGTTTGCAGATAGATATTATTTTCCAATCCAAGCAATTTGGCAAAGAGGAAGCTACCCATCAATCCGGCCGGAACACTAAGCAGGACGGCAAACGGAACGAAGAAACTCTCATAAAGCGCACTCAATAGCAGATAAACCATCAATAGGCAGATAGCAAAGATCACGATGGTGGTATTACTCTGATTGCTCTCCTCTCGCGCCAGTCCGCCAAAATCGAAATCATAGTTGGCAGGAAGCACACGGGCAGCAGTTTCCTGTACGGCACGGATGGCTTCACCCGAACTGTACCCTTCGGCAGGCATGGCATTGAGTGCAATGGAGTTATACATATTAAAACGGTTCAGGCTCTCGGCTCCATATACTTTGGTCAGTGTGACGAACTGACTCAACGGTGCCATCTCTCCATTGCTCAAGCGGACAAAATGACGGTTGAGCGAAGCCTCATCCAAACGATAATTCGGATCAGCTTGCACCATCACACGATAGACGCGCGAAAAGCGGTTAAAGTTACTGACATAGCTACCTCCATAATATCCCCCCAAGGTAGAAAGTACCTCATCAGGCATGATTCCGGCACGCAGACACTTAGCAGCATCCACATCGACCTGCCACTGGGGATAGTTGATTTCGAAAGATGAAAAAGCCATTGCCAGTTCAGGCCGCTGATTCAACGAGTCGATAAACTGGCGAGTGATGCTGAAAAACTCTGTGAGATCACCTCCAGCCTTGTCCTGCATTTGGATATCGAGCGCATTACCCATATCATAACCAGGTATCATACCCGGAGCCATGGCAAAAACTGTGGCATCCTTGATATCTCCGGTACGGGCATAAATCTGTCCGATTACTGCCTGCACATGATCTTCTTCCTCCAGTCGTTCATCCCACGGAGTAAGGCGAACAAAGAAAATACCGGAAGAATTACCCGCACCGCCCATTGACCAACCGGTCACTTTGAGTACCTGTTTCACCTGTGGGATTTGCTGAATACGTTCTTCTACACGGTTCATAATGCCATCGGTAGCATAGAGTGAGTTACCCGGCGCAGTGGATACGGCAACAAACACCAGTCCCTGATCTTCATCGGGCACAAGGCCTGTTTTGGTGCTGTTCATCAACAAGGCAAGGATTACGACTGTCCCGGCAACAAAGGCGCCTGTCAACCATTTGCGACGGATAAAGAAGAGAACTCCTTTTTATACCGCTCTGACAATGATTCGAACGCAGTGTTGAACGCACGGCGGAAACGGGCTGCGAAGTTTTGCTTCTGTGTGCCGTCCTCATTGGTATAGGGTCGCAAAATCAAGGCGCAGAGGGCAGGACTTAATGTCAATGCATTGATGGTAGAGATACCTACCGCCACAGCCATTGTCAGCCCGAACTGCGTATAGAATGTACCCGAAGTCCCACTCATGAAAGACACCGGAATAAATACCGCCATAAACACCAGTGAAGTGGTAACGATAGCACCCGACAGTCCTTTCATTGCATCCACACTGGCCATATAGGGCGAACGGTAGCCGGAATCAAACTTGGATTGCACTGCCTCGACCACAATAATTGCATCATCCACCACTGTACCGATGACCAGCACTAATGCGAAAAGTGTAATCAAATTGATACTGAATCCTACCAACGCCATGAAAGCGAAAGTTCCGATAAGAGAAACAAAAATACCCACCAGCGGAATAAGTGTAGAACGAATGTCCTGCAAGAAAACATATACCACAAGAATTACCAGCAGAATCGCTTCAATCAGCGTCTTTAATACCTCATGGATAGAGGCGAAGAGAAATTCGTTGGTACTCATCAGCTGGGTTATTTCCGCCCCTTTGGGAAGACGTTTGGAAGCGTCTGCCAGAAAAGCGTCAATCTCACGATTAATCTCTGTGGCATTAGAACCGGCAGTCTGATAAACCATACATGACACACCGGGTTTACCATTGAAACTACCTTGATAAGAATACGATTCTTGTCCGAGACTGATGTTAGCAATCTCTTTCAAACGAAGTACCTCACCATTCTTAGTACTGCGAATCACGATCTCTCCAAATTCCTCGGGAGTCATCAATCGACCGCGGTATTTCATGGTATACGCTTTAGCTTCCTTGGAATTCTCACCAATGGAGCCTGTTGCAGCTTCAATGTTTTGTGAGGCCAGTGCGGCAGTCACATCGGAAGGAATCAGTTTGTACTGCGCCATGACGTCAGGTTTAAGCCATACACGCATGGAATAGACACCACCCATCACCTGCACATCTCCCACTCCGGAAATACGCAAGATAGCAGGTTTCAAATTAATATTGATATAGTTCGAGAGAAAGTTCTCGTCTAATGAGCTATCAGGACTATGCAAGGTAAATATCTGGAGCATACCGTTCTGTCGCTTGTTGACACTGACACCCACACGGGTCACTTCCGCAGGAAGTTGTCCGGCAGCTTTCGACACACGGTTCTGTACATTGACAGCGGCCATGTCCGGATTGGTACCTTGTTTAAAGTAAATGGTTATTTCGGCTGAACCGGCATTGGAAGCACTGGAAGTCATATAAGTCATATCTTCCACACCATTGATGGCTTCCTCCAACGGAGCGATGACACTCTTCTGCACCGTTTCAGCACTGGCACCGTCGTATGCAGTGTACACCTGAACGGTAGGAGGGGCAATATCGGGATATTGCTCCACGGGTAGGGGTGAATAACCCGATAATCCCCACCACTACAATCACAATGGAAAGGACGGCGGAGAGCACGGGACGTTCTATAAATATTCGTAAGTTCATTGTTTCTTCAATTTTGAGTTAGTTACTTCTTCTTTGTTATCGGCATTCCATCCTGTAGCAATCCGACACCTTCTGTCACGATTTCATCCCCTATGGCAAGTCCGGTCGTCACGATGTAATCCTGTCCACCGTCCACACGTTCCACACTTACTTGGGTAGAATGCGTTTTACCATCCACTACCTTATAGACAAAGACCTTGTCCTGCACTTCGTAAGTTGCCGCACGAGGAATGATGATACCGTCCTTGTAGACCGATGGAACCACCACATTCCCCGAACTTCCACTATGTAGCAGTCCGTTCTTGTTGGGAAATGCAGCCCGTACACTGACGGTTCCTGTCGAAGCATCCACTACTCCGCTGATAGTTGCTATAATACCTTTTTCTTCGTAGGTAGTCCGGTCATTCAGCACCAGTTCGATGGCAGGCATCGACTGCAAAGCCTTCTCTTTAGAACCATATTGGCGAATGAGTCCTAAGAGTTGATTTTCCGTCATTGAGAAGTAAACATACATGTCCGAGTTGTCTGATACGGTAGTCAGTGGTTGTGCCATTCCGGCACTGACAAGCGTACCAACGCGATAGGGCAATGTGCCGATCACTCCATCCGAGGGACTTTTCACTTCGGTGTAGGAAAGATCATTGGCAGCACTCAACTCCTGCGCCTTGGCTTGTGCGCGTCCGGCTTTTGCCATCAACAGATTATTCTCGGCCGTTTTCAATTCATAAGCCGAAATGACGTTTTGAGTGAAGAGTTCTTTCTTGCTATCGTAGGTTAGTTGTGCCGTAGCCAATGTAGCATCGGCTGCTTCCATATTCGCCCGGGCTGTGGCCAAAGCTGCCTGATAAGGAACCTGGTCGATGATGAAAAGCACTTGTCCACGTTTCACCGCCTGTCCCTCGTTTACACACAATCGGGTGATGGTTCCCGTCACCTGCGGGAAGATAGCAATATCCTGCTTACCCTGGATAGCTGCCGGGTATTGGGTAGAAAGAGTTTTATTGACTGGTGCTACCTGCATCGTCGCATATTCCGGTACAGACTGCGAATATTCTCCTCCGTTCTTGCATCCGGCAAGAGTAAGGAGTATTGTCAGCATGAAGATTTGCCACATTTTGTTTGTTTCCATTTTCATAAAATTCAATGTATTATAGTGATTGATTAGTTTTCACAAGAGCGGTGCAAAAGTAGGTGTCAGCACCCTCTCCCGCAATGCAATTCTGATCAAAGCCGGATTTTTGGGGACGAAACCGCAGAGATAAGTGGTGAAACGGAATGAACGGAGCCCAATATCTATTCTCCCAATATAAAGTTGTGATGAAGATGTAATGCTATTTGGTATTATTTACTACTTTTGCCCAAACAAAGAAAAGAGTCCATCCTAATAGATAGACTTGATTACGCCGTTATGATAAGAAAACGTATTTATCTCACAGCCGCAATATTCCTGCTTGTGGTAAGCTTTTCCGCTTACTACCTCTATCGTGTGAACCGCTCTGCACGCAGCCGCCTGGAGTATGCCAACGGTCTCATTGAAGTGAATCCGCGAAAAGCACTGGCAGATGTGGAACAAATAAACCGTACTTTCTTGAGCGAAAGGAATTACATGATGTGCGATTTAGTAAAAGCCGGTGCTCTCATCGGCATGCAGGAATATCTTGTGCCGGATTCGCTACTTAACATCGTCAGCCCTTACTTCAAATATAAAGCGGACTCACTACACCTGACTGAAATATATTACTACCGGGGCGAGATAGCCCGTCACTCTAATTTCCTGCTTGAAGCCGTAGAATATTTCACCCTCTGTACACAATACAACAACGATGTGTACGATCTTCGCGAACTGAACTTCTACCTCAACAACTTCAAAGGGCAGGTTTACCACACTAAACACATGATGAAAGAAGAGAAAGAGGCCAAACTCGCCGCCCTCTCTCTGGCAAAGGAGCTAAACAACCCCTCTCTCATTGCCGAAGCCTACTCTGAACTCACCCACTATTACGCCCGGACAAATGATGGTGATGAGAGTATCCCTCTGTTCAAAACTGCCTCTATGAAAGGTTACTCTGGCTCCTTGCAAGCCCGGTTGCTATTCCTCCTCAGTGAAAAAAATATGCCGACAAGCACATGCCTGACTCCGCTCGTATCTATGCGCTGCAAATCCCGCATTTATATCAGGACTCAGTCGACTATCTGCTCGGCAAGATACATTCCGATCTTCAACAAATCGATTCCGCTCGTTTTTACCTAAACCGAAGCAGTCAGAGCAACAACCCCTTCATCTGTCTGAAAGCCTATCGCCAGTTGACTGATCTGAATATACGTACCGGTTCTCTCAATGGTGTATCAGACTGCTTGGAAAGGCTGACGCACTATCAAGCACAGATAGACAGCATCGCTTATAACGAGGACCTCGCTCAAATTGAGAATGTGAACAAACTTCGAAAAACGATCCGTGACTCCGAAGTCGCAGAGGCAGAATACTACCGGTACTGGGTCTTCTATTGCTGGATTATTGTCATTGCTTTTACCGTCATCCTCATTCTAATGTCTATCTCCATTGTTCTGCAAAAGAAGAAAAAAAATCTGCAACTGAAACGTCAGCAATCACGTCTTGATGCACTGAAGATGCAGATAGACCCGCATTTTATATTCAATAACCTTAGCATCCTGCTCGACCTAGTAGAGACGGGAGATGCCACAGCTCCCATCTACATCAAATGTCTCTCCAAAGTTTACCGGCATATCGTAGCTAATGTCGATAAAAACCTTTCATCCGTTGCTGATGAATTATCCAGTTTGGAGGCTTATATCTTCCTACTCAAAATACGTTTTGAGGATGCCATACAGGTAGAAATACAAGTACAGGACGCTATCCGCGAGAGACAGATCCCTCCCATTGTATTGCAGATGTTACTGGAAAATGCCATCAAGCACAATCAAGTGTCAGAAGAAGCACCGCTATTCATCCGTGTATATTCCGACGGGGATAAATTGGTAGTGGAAAACAACTGTAAACCTCTTACTCGAACTCTTCCACCCACCACATCGGGCTGCGAAATATCAAAGAGCGGTATCAGCTCACAGGTGCTCCCGCCCCTGAAATCTATCAGGATGAACACATCTATCGTGTCACCCTTTCAACGCTTTAAACGAAATGATAAATTCCATGAAAGTTCTAATAATAGAAGACGAAAACCACAGTGCCGAACGCCTGCAACGCTACATCCGCACACTGCACCCTGATTACGAAATTTCCGGCATCACCAAGAGTATTGTCCAAAGTATAGATTTCCTCCAACGGAAGCAGCCGGATCTGATATTCTCCGACATCCGCCTACAGGATGGATTAAGTTTCGACATTTTCCGCCAAATAAAGATAGTCTCGCCCATCATTTTCACCACTGCCTATGACCAGTATGCTATACAGGCATTTAAATTCAATAGTATCGACTATTTGCTGAAACCCATCGACTCGGATGAATTGGAAGCGGCTATACAAAAAGCGACAGAAAGAATATCCCGCTCATCTCCTGTGACCACTGCTCCAAAGCTGGAACAGCTATTGGAATACCTGGGTGGGGCTGTCCCTACCCCTCATTATCGGGAAAGATTTTTGGTGTCTCGCAAAGATGAATATATCACTATCGAAGTCCAGAACGTCTGTTTCATCCACTCTCAACAGAACATAACCCGCCTTTATCTGACGGATGGCATTTCTGCTACCATTCCTACACATTGGACCAACTGGAAAGGAAATGAACCCTGCTTCTTTCTTCCGTGCAAACCGTCAGCATATGATACAAGTGAGACATATTAAGAAAGTCAGCAACTGGTTCAACTATAAATTAAAGGTAGAAATGAATGGGTATCCGCAGGAGGAAATTTTGATAAGTCGGGAGAAAGCTGCTACATTCAAGAAATGGCTGGACAAATAGCGACTGGCTTGCTCTAAATTTATTGATGACATCAATGATTTGCTGCAGTGTCCTACCCAAGACTTCATTCGCCTGAATTGGCTTCCGCTTGAGATTTTTTTGGGGGCTACCCATAAAAAATAGCTGAAAATCATATGATTAACAGCTATTTTAAGTACCCAGACCCGGGTCGAACCGGGATGGAAGTGAATCCACTGGTGTTTGAGACCAGCGCGTCTACCGATTCCGCCATCTGGGCGCATACTTGATTTCTCAATTGCGGTGCAAAGATACGACAATATTTTGAATCCACAATAGTTTGGCAAAAAAAAGGAGAAAAAAATAATAAAACATATCTTAAACACTTCTCTATTCAGAGAATAAACCGTACATTAGCAGAAACTTTAAAATAGAGTCACTATCATGACAAACCAGGATAATTATTGCGTGATTATGGGTGGCGGCATTGGAAGCCGCTTCTGGCCGTTTAGCCGCAAAACATTGCCCAAACAATTCTTAGATTTCTTCGGAACGGGCCGTTCACTTTTACAGCAGACTTTCGACCGGTTCCAAAAGGTTATCCCAACAGAAAACATTTTCATCGTTACCAATGCAATGTATGCAGACTTAGTGAAGGAACAATTACCTGAAGTGAGCGAAAACCAAATTCTGCTGGAACCTGCAAGACGAAATACTGCTCCATGTATAGCATGGGCCGCTTACCACATCTGGGCACTGAATCCGAACGCCAATATCGTAGTCGCTCCTTCAGACCATTTAATTTTAAAAGAGGATGAGTTTCTTGCCGCTATCGAAAAAGGACTTGATTTTGTTTCACGCTCGGAAAAGCTACTGACATTAGGTATTAAACCCAATCGTCCGGAAACAGGATACGGATATATACAAATAGACGAACCCGCAGGAGGAAACTTCTATAAAGTAAAGACATTCACTGAAAAACCGGAATTGGAATTAGCTAAAGTATTTGTAGAAAGCGGTGAATTTTATTGGAACTCCGGATTGTTTATGTGGAATGTAAATACAATCATCAAAGCAAGTGAAGACTTGTTGCCTGAATTAGCTTCCAAACTGGCACCGGGAAAAGATATCTATGCTACAGACAAGGAGAAAGCATTCATTGAAGAAAACTTTCCCGCATGTCCTAATGTATCCATCGACTTCGGCATCATGGAGAAAGCGGACAATGTGTATGTATCTTTAGGAGATTTTGGCTGGTCTGACCTTGGAACCTGGGGATCACTTTATGACTTATCAGAAAGAGACCCGGAAGGCAATGTTACGCTGAAGTGCCATTCACTTATATATAATAGTAAAGATAATATGGTAGTACTTCCGAAAGGCAAACTGGCCGTTATCGATGGACTGGAAGGATTTCTGATAGCCGAATCAGACAATGTTCTTTTGATTTGCCGCAAAGATGAAGAACATGCTATCCGCAAATATGTGAATGATGCCCAAATGCAACTGGGAGACGATTTCATTTAGCAGCGTATAATACTAGCTGCTACAACAAAAGCCGGATAAGACAATAATATAAATAATGAACGGTGAACTCTCTGCAAACAATCATGCAGTTCGTTCACCGTTCATCGTTTATTATATCGAAAAACTTTGTGTGTCCTTAAACAATCACAGGCCTTAGATAATTTCTATTCCCTGCTCCTTACAAAGTTGCAGTCCCAGATCTTTCAATCTGAACTTCTGAATCTTTCCACTACCCGTCATCGGGAATTCATTCACAAAGAAAATATATTTCGGAATCTTATAACGGGATATCTTATTTCTGCAAAAATCACGTACATCGGCTTCCTGCATTTGTACTCCTTCCTGCAAAATAATAAATGCTCCGACTGCCTCACCGTATTTCTTAGAAGGAATACCAGCCACCTGAACATCTTTCACTCCATCAAGCTTATAAAGAAACTCCTCTATTTCGCGCGGATAAATATTCTCGCCACCACGGATTATCATATCTTTGATACGTCCGGTAATCCGGTAATTTCCATCTTCATCCTTGATACCCAAGTCACCGGAATGCAAGAAATTGTTTTCATCAAGCACTTCCGCCGTTGCTTCCGGATTCTTATAATATCCTTTCATGGTATTATATCCACGGTTGCACATTTCACCTTGTACGCCAACCGGACATTCTTCACCTGTTTCCGGATCGATCACCTTCACCTCCGTAAATTCAAAATCATGTCCTACCGTATTACAACGTACATCGAACGGATCATCAATACGAGAAGCTGTCATACCCGGAGCGGTCTCCGTCAGTCCATACACACTAGTCACCTTCATATACATTTTCTCCTCCACTTGCTTCATCAGTTCAACAGGACATAGAGAACCTGCCATAATACCTGTACGAAGACAAGACATATCAAAGAGATCAAACATCGGATGATGCAACTCGGCAATAAACATAGTAGGTACTCCATAAAGAGCCGTACAGCGTTCTTTATGAATAGAGGCCAACACGACCAACGGGTCGAACCGCTCCACCATTACCTGCGTACAACCATGAGTCAGACAATTCATAGTAGCCAGTACTACTCCGAAACAATGGAACAACGGTACGCAACAACAAAGCTTGTCATCTGCCGTGAACTTCATGTGTTCCCCCGTCAGAAATCCATTATTGGCGATATTATAATGTGTCAGCATTACTCCCTTTCGGAAAACCGGTAGTTCCCGATGTATATTGCATATTCACCACATCGTGACAATCCACCTTGCTTTTGAGTTCGCTCAAACAGTCGTCTTCCACATTATTTCCCAATAACAGAATCTCCGCAGTATTATACATTCCCCGATGTTTCTCCTGTCCGACATACATTACATTTCGCATGTATGGAAAGCGTTCGCTCTTTAAATGACCACGCTCGCAAGTCTTCAGTTCGGGAAGCATTGTGTATGTCATCTGCACAAAGTCACTATCCTTTTCACCATTGACGATACAAAGCGTATGCATATCCGAGTTCTGGCAAAGATACTCCAACTCCGATTGTTTGTAGTTCGTATTTACTGTAACATATACCGCACCAATCTTCGCGCAGGCATATAGCAATGTCAGCCAATCGGGAACGTTCGCCGCCCAAATACCGACATGAGTACCACGTTCCACCCCAACAGCAATCAGTCCTTTTGCCATATCATCCACACGCTGGTTAAGCTGGCTCCATGTAAAACGAAGATTTCGGTCGGAATATACGATATATTCCTTATCGGGAGTCTCTTCAGCCCAATGCTCGAGCCACTGCCCCAAAGTACGATCAAATAATTGCATGTAATTATACTTAAGTCTTGGTTCCTATTATTTCATTAAATTGGTGTGTAAACTACTGCCAGGATTTTAGCAGCCTGTCCTTCATAAGCATGTACATGATGAGGAACGATGGAGTCATAGTAAATACTATCCCCTTCTTCCAGCAGATAAGTGTTCTTACCATAGCTGATTTCCATAACCCCTTCCATAACCATGATAAATTCTTCTCCTTCATGCGAAGAAAGCACAAAGTCGGTATCTTCCGTTGGCATCACGTCAATAATAAACGGCTCCATGTGACGATCCGCCTTTGACTTGGACAACGAGTGATATTCCATGTGCTTGCGTGAATGAATCGCATTATTGGAGAAGCTGATGGCATCTTTGGCCTCTTTTTTACGGCATACGACAGGCCCTATTTCATCCTGATCATCCAGGAAAGTGCCCAGACGTACCCCCAACACACGCGCTATTTTAATCAGCGGTGCAAGAGACGGTATATCGATGTTATTTTCAATTCGTTCGATCTGCTCGATAGCCAAACCCGAACGCTGTGCCAATTCCTCTATACTTATTGATTTATCTTCCCGGAGCGCTTTAATTTTTTCGCCAACAATCTTACTTGTATCCATATTGAAAGCATTTTAGTTATCAAAGGTGATAAATTAGAATAATTAGGTTGCAAAAATAGCAAAATCTTTAGATGAACACAATTATAACCGAAGAAAATACGACTATCAGGAAGAAAAAAAGAAACTAAAAAAAGCCGCTCCTCTATAAATGAGGAACGGCTTTAAATCTTTTCGCGACAAGTAGATTACTTACGCAAACCGAGCTCTTTAACAATAGCACGATATCTTTCGATATCTCTTGCTTTCAGGTAATCAAGTAAGCGACGACGCTTACCTACCAACATTGTTAACGCTCTTTCAGTACTATAATCTTTTCTGTTGAGCTTCATGTGCTCAGTCAGGTGAGAAATACGGTAGGAAAACAATGCCACTTGGGCCTCAGCTGAGCCGGTGTCAGTGTTAGACTTTCCGTACTTTCCGAAGATTTCTTGCTTTTTAGCAGCGTCTAAATACATAATTCTTAGAATTTTAATTGATAAATTATTCTTTTGAGCGTGCAAAGATAGGCATTATCTTTATATCACACAACGATTTACAAGAAAAAATTGCTATCATTGCGCATATTTCTAATCCTATTTTCGTACCTTTGCAGCCAAATAATAGGTATTATATGCAAAATATTCGAAACATTGCAATCATTGCCCATGTTGACCATGGGAAAACAACGCTGGTTGACAAGATGCTATTGGCCGGAAATTTATTCCGCAGCAACCAAAATAGTGGTGAACTTATCCTGGATAACAACGATTTGGAACGTGAACGTGGTATAACGATTCTCTCCAAAAATGTATCCATCAATTACAACGGTACAAAAATTAATATTATTGATACTCCGGGACACAGCGACTTCGGTGGTGAGGTAGAACGTGTATTGAATATGGCCGATGGCTGTATTCTGTTGGTAGATGCCTTCGAAGGTCCGATGCCACAGACTCGTTTCGTACTGCAAAAAGCGCTCGAAATCGGTTTGAAACCCATTGTGGTAGTTAATAAGGTAGATAAGCCTAACTGCCGCCCGGAAGAAGTTTACGAGATGGTTTTCGACTTGATGTTCAGCTTGAACGCAACGGAAGACCAACTGGACTTCCCCGTGATTTACGGTTCCGCCAAGAACAACTGGATGAGCACCGACTGGAAGCAACAAACTGACAGCATCACTCCGCTACTGGATTGTATCGTCGAAAACATTCCGGCACCGAAACAGTTGGAAGGTACTCCCCAGATGTTGATTACTTCTCTGGATTATTCTTCTTATACCGGTCGTATTGCCGTAGGTCGCGTACATCGTGGTACATTAAAAGAAGGTATGAATATAACGCTTGTGAAACGTAACGGCGATATGTTCAAGAGCAAAATTAAAGAGCTCCATGTTTTCGAAGGTTTAGGCCGTGTGAAAACAAATGAGGTTTCTTCCGGTGACATCTGCGCGCTGGTAGGTATCGACGGTTTCGAAATTGGAGATACTGTTTGTGATTTCGAGAATCCGGAAGCATTGCCACCCATCGCAATTGACGAACCGACCATGAGTATGTTGTTTGCTATCAACGATTCTCCTTTCTTCGGTAAGGATGGTAAGTTTGTGACTTCACGCCACATCCACGACCGTCTGATGAAGGAACTCGACAAGAACCTGGCCCTCCGCGTAAGAAAGAGTGAAGAAGACGGTAAATGGATTGTTTCCGGCCGTGGTGTACTCCACCTTTCTGTATTGATTGAAACAATGCGCCGCGAGGGATATGAATTGCAGGTAGGTCAGCCACAGGTTATCTTCAGAGAAATCGACGGTGTGAAATGCGAACCGATTGAAGAGTTGACCATCAACGTACCGGAAGAATATTCCAGCAAGATTATTGATATGGTTACCCGCCGTAAAGGTGAAATGGTAAAGATGGAAAATACAGGCGAACGTATCAATCTTGAGTTCAATATGCCTTCACGCGGTATCATCGGTTTGCGTACCAATGTACTGACGGCTTCTGCCGGCGAAGCCATCATGGCACACCGCTTCAAAGAATATCAACCGCACAAAGGAGAAATCGAACGTCGTACGAACGGTTCTATGATTGCTATGGAAAGCGGAACAGCTTTTGCTTATGCCATCGACAAATTGCAGGATCGCGGTAAATTCTTTATCTTCCCGCAGGACGAAGTTTATGCAGGACAAGTAGTAGGCGAACACTCTCATGACAACGATCTGGTTATCAACGTAACCAAATCGAAGAAGTTGACGAATATGCGTGCTTCCGGTTCGGATGATAAAGTACGCCTGATTCCACCTATCCAGTTCTCACTTGAAGAAGCACTGGAATATATTAAGGAAGACGAATATGTAGAAGTTACTCCTAAAGGCAATGCGTATGCGTAAAGTGATTTTGGACGAAATCGAACGTAAACGTGCCAACAAGAACTAACCATTCTTTCATTATATTAATCGAGTAGGAGGAAAACGAATTGGTATTCTTCCTACTTTTTCGTTTTTCCGACCTCTCACACCACCGTACGTGCCGTTCGGCATACGGCGGTTCCTATTTTGGGCACCATTTGAGATAGCAGTCCATGAACTCCATATAGCCTGCCTTACGCAATTTCTACCCTGCGTACAGGGTTGGGACGATAAGTCCCGGACTGCAAAGAGATTATCAGTTCATCCTTATTGGCCTTTAGCCATGGCAATAATTGTTCGCATGACATCTTGTCGATACCGCCACTTCCATTGTTCCTGACTACCGCCTTATAGGCTTTGTTCAGGTTCGATGGACTAAGGATGATTTCCAATAGGTGTTCTTTGTCAAATGGTACTTCCACGATGTTGTCTTCGGTCATCCACATGAAAGTCTGCACTCCCTCATACCATTCGGATTCCGTCCTAGCTCTTTGAGGGAAGTCATGAGCTTGGGCTGATGTTTTCTGCATTCTTTCTTTCATTTGGTAACTTTCAATTACTATCGTTTAATTATTAGGTTCGGTCCTTCATGGGAATATCGACAATCCCACTACTATGACCTCTGCTGACTTCTCACGGCAAGCGTTACTCCATACATTTCGTAAAGACAACTATTCTGTATGTCCGTGAGACCTCCTCGGATAAGGGTATTAACTTTCTATCTTATGTCTGCTCCATTTACACCAACCGTTTCCGAATAGCTATAGGGCTTTGGTTTGTTCAGCAACCTTACCCACGGTCATATGCCTTATATGAAGTTTCTGTTCGTCAGACCAGATATTTGCCGCCAGCTTCTTTCAGATTCCAACTCGCGAGGGACACCATTGCTATTGGCTGTATGATTCCCGCTATTAGGGCTCATTGGGGACTTGCACCCGGTAGCTAATAACCATGCCGAGCATACTAAAAGAGCCCCCGGTTAAACGAGTGTTCAACCGGGGGCTCTTTTTTCCCATAAGTATTACTAATACAACAACAATCCTACCACACCCGCCAGACAAATCAACAGGATAGGGTGAAGATTCCATTTCCATGTAACCAAAAAGGCTGCCGCAAAAATACCGATACTTTTATAGTCCATAAAATTTTCTCTATTCATCATAAGCAATGCAGCCGAAGCAATCAAAGCAACCGACATAGGTAGCAGTCCGGACATAGCCGCTTTAATATACTTATTATCCTTACACTTCGCAAAGAAATAAGAAATTAGCAACACCAAAATAAAAGAAGGCAAGCAAACGGCTACAGTGGCCAACACAGCGCCCCAAACACTTTGCGTTACCGCATACCCTACATAAGTAGCACTATTTATGCCAATCGGTCCCGGAGTCATTTGCGAAATTGCGACCACATCCGTAAACTGTTGAGGAGTCAGCCAATGATGAAGATCCACTATTTCATGTTGAATCAGGAAAGCATCGCATATCACCTCCAAAACCGAACATACCTATTTTAAGATACACCCAAAGTAATTGCAAATATATCATACCTCTTTATTCATTATTTTTTCTTTCAACCACAATGTATATACCAATCCTCCCAGAATTCCGGCCACCACAATATAAATAGGTGATAAGCCGAACTGCCAGATCAACACGGTAGCTATGGCAGGAGCAACTAACTGAAAATACTTCAGTTTCAGAGCTCTTACAGCAGAAATACAAGGAAACAAAATCAACGCTACCACGGCAGGACGTATTCCATTAAAGATACGAATCATCACCTCATTATCTTGAAACTGTGCAAAAAACATGGCTATCAGCATCATGATAACGAAGGAGGGAAGAATCGTAGCCAAAGCACATACCAGGCTCCCACCCACTTTATACAACTTATATCCTACAAAAATAGAAATATTCACAGCAAACACACCCGGAAGCGACTGCGTCAAAGCAAACATCTCCATAAATTCTTCTTTATTCATCCATTGCTTGTTAACAATCTCCCGTTCAATCAACGGAATCATGGCATAACCGCCACCAATAGTAAACATTCCAATCTTCGCAAACGTCACGAACAATTTCAAATACTCTAATACCATTCCTACTTTCTAATTTTCCGACATTTTGTGTTTATTTTTTAATGAGCCCTTTAGTTGCATCATATCCAATCTGATAACTGCGTCCTTTCACAGTTTTAAAGGAGATAGTCTGATCCGCATACTTTATGACACAGTCGCCTCCTGCATTAGAGCGTACAACAGCTTCTGTCAATTGATGATTCTCCCAGATCACATCCACCTCAAAATTTCCTTTTGCACAAATACCACTGATAGAACCGTCTTTCCATGCATCCGGCAAAGCCGGTAATAATTGAATAAAGCCCATGTGACTTTGGAGCAGCATTTCGGTGATTCCCGCTGTCCCACCAAAGTTCCCATCAATTTGGAAAGGCGGATGCGTATCCCACAAATTATCCATGGTTCCGTTCTTCAATAAATTGCCGAATAAAGTATAAGCATGATTACCATCCTGCAAACGCGCCCACTGATTCAACTTCCAACCCATACTCCAACCGGTAGCACCATCACCACGATGCACCAATACCACTTTAGCAGCTTTCGCCAGTTCGGGAGTGGTGACCGGAGAAACCGTATGCCCAGGATGCAGGCCGAACAGATGATTCACATGACGATGTTCATCTTTCGGATCATCAATATCCACCGACCATTCCATCAACTGACCATACCGCCCTATTTTATAAGGAACGAGATTGGCAAGCACATGCTCCCATTGCTTACGTTCTTTCTTATCTACACCCAACACTTTGCTTGCTTCAATCGCATCCAGCAGAATTTCACGGACAACTGCATGCACAAATGTAGCTCCCTGATCGATAGGACCATGCTCGGGTGAAGTAGAGGGAGCAGCCGTATACGTTCCATCCGGCTTATGCCACAGGTAATCGACTGCAAAATCCGCACTACTCTTTATTAGTTCATAGCCGGTTTCTTTCAGGAATTTCAGATCTCTTGTATAATCATAATACTCCCAGATATGAGTAGCCAGCCAGGGACCTGCCATAGGATTGAAGTTCCACGACATATCCTGACTTTCCAACGGAGTGGTAAAGCCGAAAATATTGCCGGAGATAGATGCCGTCCATCCTCTTGCTCCGAAATAAGCTTGTGCAGTCTTCTCACCCGGTTTTACCAGCGTACGGATAAAGTCAATCAACGGAAGCACGCACTCATTCAAGTTGGTAGAACAAGCAGGCCAATAATTCATCTGGATATTGATGTTATTATGATAATCCACACGCCACGGTCCATCGACATTATTGTGCCAAATCCCCTGTAGATTAGCAGGCATATTGCCCGGACGGGAACTGGCAATCAGAAGATAACGTCCAAATTGATAATACAACTCTTCCAGATAATAATCCGGCTGTCCTTTCCGATAATTTTTCAGACGTTGGGAAGTAGGCAGATTCACTCCTTTCACCGCTGGGTTCAGATTCAGCCGAACCCGGTTGAACAGAGTAGCATAATCATTATAATGTTGATTGAATAAAGCTGTATATCCCTGCGCCACTGCATTATTCATCCACTGCTTTGTCGTTTCTTCGGGATTAACGCCTATATATGTTTTCGGATCTTTGAAATCCGGATCAAAGTTAATCTTATAGTCAGTGTCCGCTGTGATATAAAATACAACTTCGTCTGCATCCTTCACCGTCAACTTTCCATCTGCATTAGACAGTGTTCCTCCTTTTGTTTCTGCCTGGATGCGCACAACATACTTCATTCCATTATTATCCAAAGAAGCTGTGTAAACCAGTCCTTTATTTCCATCAGAAACCATGCTGCCGGTAGACAGGGGATTGGGCGCATAACTGAAAACCAGATTTTGTTTCCCCGATTGATCCGCGCTGAAACGTACCACCATTACATTGGCGGGGTAAGAGATAAAAAATTGCGTTGATAAGCCACACGATCCTTTTTGAATTGTACGACTGCCATAGCCGAATCCAAAGAAAGAATGCGCTTATAATCGCTCATTCCTATCATATTCAGTCCGGTTTCTACATAAAACTCTCCCATGGTAGTAAAACTGCCGAAACGGAAAGGTGTTTCTCCGTCAGCATCATAAGACACCTCACTGTTGAAGTTTTGACGTGTCAGCATTTCAGCCTTTTCCTGATTTCCTTCCGTAAATGCCTTACGTATTTCATCCAAAAGATGAGCCGACTGTTTATTGACATTCCAATAATAGTCCGCTCCTTTCGCCGTATTCGGGCCGCCACGCCAAAGCGTTTTTTCATTAAAGGTAATACGTTCAGCTTCCACCGACCCCATGATATTTGCGCCGAGGCTACCGTTACCAATAGGCAATGACTGTGACTCCCAACTGGCATCCAGATTATGTCCGCTTCCTGCTGTTACCGGTTTATTTTCATCTTTCCACAAATCCGGTCTTCCGCCATACCAGACGGCATACCCCTGTAAAGTATTCGGAGTATCAAACCAGATGGAAAGTCCTTGAGTATAATCTGTTTCTCCCGCATAAAGCCCGGAGGTAAGGAATAGGGAACTAATAAGAAGGAAATAAAAATTCTTCATGGTCGTCGCGTCGTTATTTAAGATTAATAACCTATTTATAGTCTGTACAAAAGTAGTCAAAATATATATCTAATAAAAATAAAACAGAATCTCAACAACCTCTATAATGAGGTAAAATTACATCAAACCATCCGACAGTATTTTTTCACGACCCAATACCCGACTCTGGCCTCTGAAATCCCTGACAACAACCGATGAGGACAGACAAACGCATCATCAATAATTTCTGCTTCCATATAATAAAAGCAACAGGAAGAATCCTTTTCAAAGGCTTTCGCATATTCCAAAATATGTGTCGATATCAAGAAATGACAATGAGAGAAGCTTTTCAGTAATTCATTGACGGCAACGGAGGCTTCAAACGCATCTTTAGCATTCGTCCCGCGAAACATCTCATCTAATACCACCAAACAGCGTTTTCCGGTCACAGCTTTTTGCATCACTTCTTTTATACGAAGAACCTCTGCCATGAAATGACTTCGTCCGTCCCGCAAAGAATCCGGCAGATTAATAGAGCTATAAATACCTTCGTAAAGAGGACAAATCATTGACTTCACAGGAACAGGCAGACCGCAATGTGCCAACCAGACAGCCAAGGTCAATGCCTTTAAAGTTGTTGACTTTCCCGCCATATTAGAGCCTGTAAAAATGCATATATTTCCCCGGGACATCTGCCAACTGTTTGGCTGCGCATCTTTCACAAAAAGGATGAACGACTCCCTCCACCGAGAAGTCCATTGTCGGTACCATTACCGGCATACAACAGAAGTTCTTCTCTTTTGCCACCCGGTGAGCTGTACGGCAAACATCAAGTAGATATATAACAGACAGAAGTTCCTTCAAAGATAACAACCGAGTACACCGGAACAGATAATCGAATTTGTCTATGACAAAAGTTAGATAGTCGTTTTTTCCTCATCAGAGGTCTGCTCCAATACTTCCTCCAATTCACTTCCATGGAGAATATTATCAATCATAGCAGCAGATTCTTTCATGAGTTGCGGGGCGTCCTGTGGTAGTTCTGTCGCCCATTCCTTCAGACAATGCAAGAGATGAACCACTAATTTCACCCCTCTGCAGATCACATAACGGGTCGAATCATATCGCACCAGACGGTCGATAACAGTAGCACATGAAAGTAAAATATGAGCTTCCCGTATCTGGTCACGATAAGCCAAGTAATACTCAATAAAATCCAGCTCTTCTTCATTCAAAAGAAGTTCGGGCAAAGCATCCCAGACAATAGCCTCCTGTCTTTTACGGATTTCCCCAAATCACTTAGCGGATACATAACCCAGTTCATCATCAACGCTTTTCCTTCTTTCGTTTCTGTTTTAGAAAACAAAGAGAAAAAGAAACTGCTCATTGTTTGCAGTCTCTGTAATGCTTAGATCCGCATAGGTCTGTTTGTCAGTAGCTAGATATACCATAACCGCCTTTAAAGGTTAGTACTCCTGTTTTGGCAAATATAGGAAAAGTTTTAAACAAACAGCATTTATTCTCATAGAAAGGCACAGGCATAAACAAAAAGGCGGTTCGAAATCGAACCGCCTTCCATATTATATCTGATTCTCCAATT
>VOFG01001370.1_pt1 | contig 90001 bp, 146 predicted proteins | sample 5384171 | NCBI WGS metagenome assembly VOFG01 (sample SAMN12384726, study PRJNA508395) | human gut metagenome | isolation source: healthy gut F | host: Homo sapiens
AGCCCCGCTATCAATCGTCTCATTGAGCGTTCCACGCCCATATGTGAGGCCGGCATAAATTGTCTGCACGTTTTTCATAACGGCTTCGAGTCATCCTGTTTTGCAACTTCTTTAAAAGAAGGAAGAAGTGCTTCAAAAATATCCGTTGCATGATTTAACTGCTCCGGGTCTCTGTTTGCGATGCCCTGACAAAGTTCCCGGTACGCAAACACATATAACTGGCGAAGATAATGGGAAATCTCATACTGCAAATCTAAACTTGCCATCAACTCCGTAATCATACTGCGCGCACGTTCAATTTCATGGCGCGCCGCTTCAATTCTCTCCCTGTTTTAAAATTTTTTCCCTCTTCTATACTGGCAAGTGTTGCCTCATAAATAATCACAACAAGTTCACTTCGGTTTGCCTGTGTCACACGCGCTGCATATTCCTGTAACCGTTCTTTTTCCATGCCATCTTCCTCCTATTCGCGGGATTATTTTATCCCTGAAAGAATCTGTAAAATCGTCTGTGGCTGGTTGTTCGCCTGTGCTAACATCGAAGTACCTGCCTGTACCAACACGCTGTACTGTGTATATTTTGTCATTTCTTCCGACATATCCACATCTTCAATACGAGAGCATGCCTCCGTCAAGTTCTGTGAAGTCTCATCAAGACTTGATATTGCAGAATCAAGCGATTCTGGTAGGCACCAAGTTTAGCACGAATGGAAGAAACCTGCTGAATCGCATCATCAAAAGCTGAAATTGAGGAAGAAGCTCCTGCCACGGTACATACGTTACAGTTTTCAATATCCAGCGTTTTTGTATTCACACAAGGAATCGAAATGTTAATGCTCTGTCCCTCATTGGCTCCAATTTGGATTGCAACATAACCGGCATCCAACATGGTAACGGTAGCGTCTGAACCTGCTTTCGCATTTGAAATATCAAATAACATGCGGAATCCGTCGCGGTCCGACACTTCCATCTGTCCGCCATTGATAAATACTGTTGCCGTATTTGAAAATCCGGAAGTAGTATCAAGTGTTACTTTTGCATCGGTACCCTCTGTAGTCTGCACACCGTTAATACCAAGTTTCTGCGCCAGATTTGCATTATCCGTTGTGATATTTAACTTCTGGGATGCACCGTAAATAACCGAAGTAAAGGAAAGATTTGTCGCCGCAGCCAGTTCACACTCCACACCGGCGGCATTTACCGGAACCACATCGACATTCATCATTTCACAGTAATCACGAATGTTTGCATAAACATCTTCAAAGTCTGACCTTCCTTAATATCAATCACTTCACCATTAATCTGAATCTGTCCTGCAGTCGCCTTATCAACTACATCTGTTGGTGCAAATCCAAGTGCACCTGTTTTTTGCAGTTGCCTGTGTTGCCTCTGATACAATCTTAAATTTATAACCGGTTAATGCCACATCATCATTGGCATCAATCAATTTCACACCAACATTGTTGGATGAGGACTGACGGCAGGAACCATCTAACACACTCATCGTATTATACTCAGTATCTTTTGACAAACGGTCGATTTCCGCCATCAAAGAATCAATCTCATTTTGCAGTGCCTGTTTATCTTCAATCGTTGTCACACTGCCGTTTGCCGCCTGTACCGAAAGTTCACGGCAGCGCTGTAACATATTTTCAATCTCAGAGAGAACACCTTCTGTCGTCTGAATAAAAGAAACACCATCTGAACCGTTTTTTGACGCTCTCTGAAGTCCTCGAATCTGTGCGTGCATTTTCTGGGAAATTGCCATTCCTGCCGCATCATCTGCTGCTTTTGTAATCCGGTAGCCGGAAGATAATTTGTTTGTACTTGCTGTCAACTGTGACTGTACACTGTTCAAGTTAAAATTTGCGCGAAGCGCCGAAATATTTGTATTAATTTTCATTGTCATCGTCCTTTCTGTTCATGGTTACCACAAATAATCTGGCAATCCGGTACAAATCCTGATTTTTTGCACCTTCTTTTTATTTCCTACGGAAAGAGACGTCCTTTGCCCCGTAATCAGGGTATTACCATCCATTGTAAAACCAATCTCTTCCAATTCCTTTTCAAATGCATCCATGCGCTCTTGGCAGGAGGAAACACTCGTTTCATCCTCTACGGTAACAAAGCCGTTTACCTTTTTTTCTCTTTTACCTTAAAACTAGCCTGCAACCTGCCAAATTCCTTAGAATTCATAGCAATCTCAATACTGCCCTTTTTTTTTCCACGCCTTCCCTAATTGTAATATTACAAGTCGTAATTCCAAATTCCGTCAATATCGGCACTTCATAAACCTGACAGCGGCGCATTGCGCCATGGAATGTAAACAAGCGGGACATCTGATTCTGCCATGTAATTTCATCATATGTTATATCGTCTGATTCCCGTCTTTCCACTAGTTCTTTTGCATGTTTTCTTCAATTTCTGCAAATACATCATCCAAAGAGTCCGGCTCTTCCATCGCATCAAGAACCGCATCGGTATCCTCTTCTTTCCACAAATCACGCCATTTACTGGCACCCATCTGCCGAAACTCCTGCACCAGTGAAAGATTGGAAAGTGTCGCCGGTAAATCCAGCGCCTCTAAGAAATTTATCACCTCTGACTCACTCTTTGCAGCCGCCTCACGCACAGAGCGCACTTCATTCTCATAAAAAGGTATTTTCCTCTGCAATTGCTGCCTCTTCACACCGCTCCAATAATGCCTCTGCTGAAATTTCCTCATTTCCGCCCATTGCCTCTTTTAATACCTGTGGTGACAATTTTTCCGTTAAATCTGCCGCAATATTTTGTCCATATGCCGCATAAATCTGCTCGGAAATGGAATTTTTCGAAACAATTACTTCTTTTTCCATGCCAAACGAATCATCCACCGAGACATCCATTCCGGCTTTTTTCGTTTGCGGACTGCCGACAGAAGGGAAGAAAGCGATAATTCTTTTCCCTCATTTAATACCTGAGCGGCTGCCGCTCCGTCACTTTTTTCAATCTGGTGAAGAAGGCGGTAAACGCCAATCATCGTTTCACGCTCATCTTCCGTAAGACCATCCGTGTGGTCCATCTTCCACAAATACTTCCGGAAAGAAATATCTTCTATATCATTTTGGGCTAAAATCTCATTCACATCATTCTGCAATTCGTCTAATGTCTTTTCTAACGGATTCTCGCCCTTGCGTATGAGCTCACAGACAACTTCCGGTTTCATACTTTTCATCAGCGTCGTAACACGCTCGTCATACTCTTTAACAGAAACCAGATTTTCCTCGGTCAGAGGCATCTGATTATAAGCAAGAGCGCGAACCGCCCGCTCATTTCTCGCTGTTGTCTCGAAACCCGCTTCCTCAAGCAGCGTATCGATATTGGAAAATGCTTTTTGTGAGCGAATCCCTAAATCTCTGCGGACTTCTGTTCCCACCGACTCATAACGATTTTCTACCATATCAAACGAAGCGGTGAACGCCTCAGCCTTAGAAGACAGGGAAGAAAGTGTATCCTCTACTCCCTGAGTAAATGCATATCCCATAAACTCAACCGGTGCAGACAACACTTGTTTTACCGCCTGAGAAGTTTCTTTCAGCGTATTGATATTTTCTTCTGTCACCGGCAAATCCGCATTGAAAAGTTCCGACTGATAAGCCTCTTTTTCCGCTGCTCTAAGTTTCTCAACCACATCTTCCAATTTCGTGACATCAATTGAAATTCCTTTTTCTGACATCGTGCGGATGGCATCCGCCGTCATCGTAAGCTGGGTTTCCGCCAGTCTTCTCTTAAAACGAACAGCCTCTGCCACCGATAATTTCACTAAATTCGCTTTTTCCGGCTGCACACCTTCCGCCATCTGGTCGGCAATTCGTGCCGCCAAAACCGAATCTTTAGTTTCTTTTAATTCTTTTACCTGCGAAGAAAGTGCCACATTTTCTGCCGTTACCGGTAAATCTTCTTCATACAGCCACTTCGCTGCTGCCATGTTTTCGTCATCTGCTTCCATCCCGCTCTCTTCTAAGCGGCTGCGAACCTGATTCTCCACAAGTGAAAAATCATTTTCCTCGGACGATGGATTTTCTTCACCTTCCCATTTACCCCATGAACACCGGCATTAATACTTTCCGGTGTAAGAATTGTATTTTCATTGTCAATAAAAACTTCATCGCAGCATCCGAAAAGAGCGGATTTCCGATGCCATATCTACGGCATGCGAAAGCTTCGCCACATTTTCTTCCGTCACCGGCAGGTCACTGTCCAATAACCGGTCAATCACAGCGTCCGGGACGTTACCGTCCACGGCTAACTGAGCGGCATTTTTACTTACCGCCTCATCTTTTTCCCGCTGTTTTGACACTTCACGCTCGACAGCCTCCTGCTTCTCATGACGTTCTTTCTTAATTCTTGTGACCGCCCGCTCAAGCTGAGATGAAGTATATTCTTCTAACGGTGTCCCATCTTCCGAAACCGCTTTTGCATCTTTCCCGGTCATACAGCGGCTGATAAAATCCGCCGGTGACATCTGCGCATCGTCTAAAGGCACCATATTTTGTTTCTGTAATTGTTTTGCTTCTGCTTCCGTATACACAGTGTGGTGTTTCCCCGCCTCTTGTACGGAACAATCCATTGTCGCTCCCACCTGAATCTGGGAGATGCCGCCATCCTTGGCGTCTTGTACAGACACGTTTTTTTTCTCCATTCTTTCCGTGTCATCAAAGGTAAAGGGAAATCCGATTGGTCGAAATATCCATAGATTTCACGCTCACTTTCTAAATCCTTATACTTATATCTCGGACAATCCGGCGGAAATCTTTAGTATCTCTTCTAATTTGCCTGATACTCTTCTAACAGATTTTTATCCAGTTTAATTCGGTTATCCATCGTTTTCATGACATCGGCAATTTCAACCGTCTGTTTCACGGATGGATCCGACAAATCATACAAATTATTATTGCGGAAATCAAGGACAATCGGCTCGAAAATATTATCTTCATTTTCAGTGACAACCAATCCCTTTTCTCCATTTGTCAATTCAACACATACACCCGGATACAAAATAGAAATACCATGAATCAAAGCATTTACTATTTTCTTATTATAACGCTCCTCATCCGCAAGAAGTTCACGCACCGCTTTCACTTCCGAAGTCGGCTCCTCAAAAGACTTCATTGCTGTCATACGGTCATACGCATCTGCCACATAGAGGATATTTGCATTCACGCTCTCTTTTAACGCTGCCGGAATCTCTGCATCGCTCTCGCTTGTATAAAGCTCCTGCATCTGGGTAATGAGGCGCGGAACTTCCTCATCAAATCACCATATCGGGCTAATGTCTCCTGTGTGTTTTTCTTAACGACTTCTTTCGTGCCATCATCTAAATCTTCCGCATCCAGTAACTGCTGTAATTTCAGTGCACCGATATCATGCAGAATAGCAGACTTCACAAGGAGATTAATCCGTCCAACCGGGAAGCCCATCTGACCGGCAATAATGGCGGACAAAATGGCAACATTCAAAACATGTTTATAAATATAATCTTCACTGCTTCGCAGATTCTGCACAAAATTAATCTTATGGTTTAAGTCTCCATAATTCTTTATGATAAGACTGCACAGCCAGTCAAGCCCTTTGTCTTTTTTTCCCGGAATCAATCAAATCCAAATCTTCGCGGATACTAAAACTGCCATCGTCTGGAAACGCTCAAAGTTAATATCATCCTCCGACATCGGCGGAACCGGTTCTGCTGGTTCAAGTATGTACAGACCTAAAAGCCTAAAATTTTTAATTCCGTAAATCGCCTGCATCGTAAGTTTTGTATCACGGTCATACAACAAAAACTCCATTTTTATTGTAGATTGGTTTTCCTAAGCGCATTCCGGGCTTGAGTTCATCTACTTTCACAAATAACATGCTGCTACCTCCTCGACTTAATTTTTTTCACATTTTTTCGTATACTTATCATCATAAATCGTTATTTCTATCATAGCAGTTATTGCCATTTGACGCAATGATTATTTGAGAAAGGAGCGTGAAATTATGCGAAAAAGAGGACTGATTTCGGTTTTGATTTTATCTCTTTTGCTTAGCAGCATCATACCGCATAAAATTCAGGCTGTAACTGAACAGGCTAAGACCGCTAAAATCTCTGATAACTATGTGGAGGGCGAAGCCATTGTAACACTTAACGCTTCTTCCGAAACCGGACTTGCCAAAGAGGGAACCGCATCATTTGATTCCGATATTGAAGTGGAAAACAGCTGGGATTTTGGTCCTGCCAAAAAGAAAAAAGGGGAAAAATCTCTATCTTTCAGAGGTTCACTCTGATACTTATTCAACGAAAGAACTTATTGAAAAACTGAAAAAACAGGATAATGTAGTTGCTGCCGAGCCAAATTACTACCGCTATAAATTAGCCACGACAAACGATACTTATGCCGATGAACAGTGGTATTTAGACGGCACCGGAGCCTATCAGACTACTTCCTCCGGTATTCAGTACAAAACCGGATTCAAACAAGTAACGACAGCGATACCATTGTTGCAGTCGTTGATACCGGTATTGACTACACCCACGAAGATTTAACCGCTCACATGTGGAAAAATCCTTACGACCAGTTAGAGCTTCCGGGTACATATGGCTATGATTTCGGAGATTACGACAGTGATCCTATGGACGAAGATGAGGACGGACACGGTACTCACTGCGCCGGTGTCATCAGTGCCGTATCGGACAATAATAAAGGAATCTGCGGCATCAGCAATGCAAAACTAATGGCGTTGAAAGTTTTTAATTCTGCCGGCACATCATACGATTCCGCTATCATCGCGGCTTTTAATTACATCTATAAAGCGCAGACTCTCGGCGCAAATATTGCCGCCATCAACTGTTCCTGGGGTGGCGGTGGAAGTAGTTCAACCTCTATGAAAACGCTGATTAACCAGATTGGGCAAAATGGCAGTCTGTTTCTTTTTGCTGCCGGAAACGATGGCGAAGACCACGATTCCGGTACATTGCAAAATGATTGTCCCTACGATCTTAACAGCCCTTATGTAATTACCGTAGGTGCTACCACTCAATCAGACAAAAAAGCATCTTTTTCCGATTACGGAAATAAAACGGTCCACCTTTTTGCACCGCCGGAATATTTTTTCCACAATAAATTCCGGTGTTTTTTACCCTTCCGTTTACACAGACAGTATGCGAAGTTCACGGTGTTCGTATTTCACCTCTTTTGACTCAAACGATGCCGTTTTATACCACCCATCGGAAATCGGCAAATTAGATGGCAGCATTTTATACAATGAAAAGTCTTACTCAGCAGAAGATTCGCACAATCAGGCAGGCAGCGGCTCTTACTGCATATCCATTGATGCTGCGCGAAGTTCTGCAACTTTGGCACTTTACATGGATATAGACGGCATGAACTTAGCCGATGGCACATATCAGGTATCTTATGATATGGGCATCGAAGGAAATGGTGAAATTTCATGGTCCCACTACAGCAGTAAATTATATTTTATAAAGGAAACAACACCATCTACGCAGAAATTGTTTCCTTAACAGGCAACTTTACTTCCGTACATAAAATTTACTTTTGATAACATCGGCATTTCAAAAGCAAATCCGACAAATGCTCTTTATATTAAGTACAATTCGATGAGCGGCACTTCTATGGCTGCCCCTCAGGTATCAGCTGCCACAGCACTTCATGCCGCCGCATATCCAAACGATTCCGCAGTGCAAAGACGCAACCGTCTGCTGAACTGTGTGCGTGAGGTTTCAGGGCTTTCTTCCTACTGCATGACCGGCGGCATTTTGGATTTAAGTAAAATCAGTTCCGCCTCATCCGGTCTCCCTGCCTGTCTACAGACCACAACACAAACAAACACCACTGCCACTGCGGCACAAGGTACAAGCAGTACAAAGAAAACAACCAAACTGGTGACGAAAATAACATTAAATAAAAAGAAAGCAAAACTCCGTTATAAAAAGAAACTTAAATTAAAAGTACCGTAAAACCAAAAATGCAACAAACAAAAAGTCAAATGGTATGTCTCCAATAAAAAAATATGCCAAAGTAACACAAAAAGGTGTTGTCCGTGCAAAGAAAAAGGGAATCGGCCATACCGTTAAGGTTTATGCAAAAGCAAAAGATAAATCCAAAAAGAAGGCTTATTGCAAAGTGCGTATTTATAAATAAAGATACCCTTGACTTTTTCTACACAAATCAACTACACTTAAGGACGAAACGGATTGTTTTACTATGAGGAGGCATTATGAAAAAATTGGATTAATCGGAGCCATGGATGAAGAAGTGGCTATCATAAAAAAGAAGAAATGACAAATACAAACGAAGTGACAAAAGCAGGCATGACTTTTGTGGAAGGAGATTTTACGGAATCAAAACCGTTGCCGTTGTAAGTGGCATTGGCAAGGTTAATATGGCAGTCTGCACCCAGATTCTCTGTGATGACTTTCATGTAACCATGGTTATCAACACCGGCGTTGCCGGCTCCTTGAACAACACCCTTGATATCGGCGACATTGTTTTATCGAGCTGTGCGCAGGAACACGATATGGATGTCTCGCCACTCGGAGACCCGGTCGGCATCATTCCACGCATGGAACAGTCAATTTTTACAGCAGATGAGACACTGGTTTCTTTGGCAAAATCCGCCTGTGAAAAAGCGAATCCGGACATTCACTGCCACATTGGAAAAGTGGTGAGCGGCGACCAGTTTATCGCCAGTGCGGAGAAAAAGAATTATTTAATTGAAACATTCCATGGTGACTGTGCCGAAATGGAAGGTGCTGCCATGGCGCACACCGCTTACTTAAACGACGTCCCATTTTTAATTATCCGCGCCATTTCTGATAAGGCAGATAATTCCGGTCATATGGATTATCCGGTTTTTGCAAAACAGGCAATTATCCACACCGTTTCTCTGCTTAAGGAACTTTATCAACATTTATAAACAATTATCTTTGAGAATAACACAGTGGAATGTCACAATAGTTTATTGTGGCATTCCTTTTCTTTTGTTAAAATACAGTTACAATGAAAGGAGTGTAGCTATATGAAACAAATCAAAAGGTAATTGCCCACAGCCTGGTTGCCGTTCTTTGTCTGTCTTCATTTCTGACAAACACAGCGTCCACTGAAGCAAAGGCAAAAAAGCCAAAACTTTCCCAAAATCAATAACTCTGACAAAGGGAAAATCAAAAACTCTTAAGGTAAAAACACAAAAAATGCAAGGTCACCTGGAAAACAAGCAAGAAAAAAAGGTCGTTTCAATTTCAAAAAAAGAAACGTACCTCCTGCAAATTAAAGGCAAAAGCGAAAGGAACCGCAAAAATCACCTGCACGGTAAAAAGAAAGAAAAAAACATATAAACTTACCTGCAAAGTAAAGGTGAAAGCGAAAAAAAACCGTCGTTGCTTCCAGCTTAAAGGATACCTATACAAAAATTGTACCGTACATGGGTACCTGCCTAAACTACGGAAGTGCTTCTAATCCACGAGAACTGCAAAACGCGTCCACAATGAAATTTGTAAAAAAACAGTACAACAGCTTTACTTTGGAAAATGAAATGAAACCAGATGCTATTCTCGGCTCATCCGCCAAGCTCATTTCCGTTGCTGACGCAAAGAAAAAGGGATATTACATTCCTGCAGGATATGCCGAATCAACCGTTCCGGAATTAGCATTTACAACCGTTGACAAATCTTTAGAGGCCGCAAAAAACAACGGTTTGAAAATGCGTGCCCATACTTTGGTATGGCACAGCCAGACACCGTCCTGGTTCTTTACAAAAAATTACGATGGCTCAAAAGTTGTTACTCCTGCTGTTATGCATGCCCGTCTTGATTTTTACATTCACAATGTAATGGGGCATGTAATGGATAAAGAAAAAGCTTTAACCGGTTCTGCCGGAAGCATTGTTTACGCATGGGATGTTGTAAACGAATATCTCCACCGTCCGTCTTTTGCATTTTCAAAACATGGACAAGTGTATATGGCGATATGGGAAATTCTCCTTCTTATGTTAAGAAAGCATTTGAAATTGCCTACGATATGTTAAAGAGTTATCAGGCAACGGATAAAGTCACGTTATTTTATAATGATTACAACACCTATTTCGGTGTAAAAGACACATTAAATCTGGTAGAATTTATCAACAAAGGCGAAACTGCTAAAATTTGCGGAGGTATCGGCATGCAGAGCCACGTAGATGTAAAGTTCCTACGGTTGCCGAATACGGCAGTGCATTAGAGCAGTTTTTAGCAGCAGGTTACGAAATTCAGATAACCGAACTTGACTTTACTATAAACTTTGACACGGAAGGAACTAATGCTTCCTACGCTTACACACCGGAGCATGAAACCGATGCGGATCAGGCAAAATTCGTAAAAAACTGATGCAGACCATCATTACCAAGCAAAAAAAATCGTAATCAGAGTGTAAATCCAAAAGGAATTACCGGTATCACTCTCTGTAGGGCCTATGTGATGCGACATCCTGGCGTTCCCAGTGTGCTCCTCTTTTGTTTGATACCAGTATTTATGATCCAAAATTGTCATACACAGCCTTTTTTAGAGGCGGCAAAAATTTGGTAAGTTGCGGTAATTGTAAAAAAGTGTGTGTTTGTGTTGACAACTTCACCGCAAAATTTTATAATCCCATTGTGAGACAATATTATTTAGGAAAGAGGGATGTAAAGAGTGGATAATCGAAAAACACAAAAACCATCTTGGATTCGTACAAAAAAAAGGGAAAGGCAATGCTTATTGCTACAATTGCAACACTTGTTGTAGTGATAGGCATTGTTTTGGGTATACATATTTATTATATGAACCGCTGGTACTCAAATACATGGATTGGAGACCGAGAAGTTTCGGGTATGACCTATGAGGAATCTGCGGAATTGATTAATCGGGTATTTTCCACGTATCAACTGAAAATAACAGGAAGAAATAATGGAACTTTGACAATCGGAAAGATGACATTGATTATCAAGTCGACATCAAAAGATTCTCTTCAGAAAAATATGATGAGCAGCATGATTCTCTTCCTTTCTTTTCCCTGGGGAAAAGAAATCAGGTGGATATTAACTTAGGGGCTTCTTATGATGAGAAAAAACTGGATGCCCTCGTGGGACAGTCCGATCTCTCAACCGGTAGTGAGTCATATCCGGTTACACAGCCGCAAAACGCAAAGGTCGCTTTTTCATCTGCGAAAAAATATTTGGTTATTGAAAAAGAATATTTAGGAAATACATTAAACCATGATGAATTCGTAAAAGCGATTGGAAAAGCTCTGAAATCCGGACATGAAAAGTTAAACTTGACGGATGAAAAAAATACCCGGATGTATACGAAAAGCCAAGTATTTTTTTCCACAGACCCTTCGCTCCAGCAAAAGTAGATGCCTGCAATCCGGTAATTCTGCGCTGGATAACATGGACAATTCAAAAGGACATTAAAGAAACCATCAGTCCAAAACAGATTTATAAATGGTGCAAATATAAAAACGGAAAAGTTACTTTTGATAATCAGGCAATTGAAAAATGGGTTGAAAAAACCTGCTTTAAGTACAAAACTATTGGCGTGACACGCTCATTTAAAAGCCACAACGGCAAAACTGTTTCCGTAACCGGTGGGGACTACGGTTGGCAGCTTGTTTACGATACAATGCTGAAGCAATTGACAAGTGCTCTGAAAAAGACAATGGATGCAAATAAGCAGAAAGCCTATATGGAAAATCCGGATGCCACACAGAAAAAAGCATTGACGATCAAAAAAGAAAACAAAATTTGCCAACACAGCATTTGCAATGAACATAGATGACAAAGCAAAGGATTGGGACACAGAAAACTTTACTGAAATTGATCTTACTGCTCAAAAGATTTATGTATGGCGCAACGGAAAAGTTGCTTTTTAAGTGTCGAACAATCAGCGGAAAACCAGTGAAAGACCGTCAAACAAGAACCGGTGCTTATTTCATCAAAGAACACCAGACACATCGTATTCTCCGCGGTGAAAACTATGCAACACCGGTAAATAACTGGGTTCGTATCATGTGGACCGGAACCGGATTCCACGGTGCCCCTTGGCAGCCATGGAGCCGCTGGAGTAAAACACTTTATAGAAGCCGTGGTTCACACGGATGCTTAAACTTATCTCCATCGGATTCGAAAAAGATTTATGACTTGACAAAATACCGTGAGATGGTGTTCATACATTATTAATGTAGGTTGTTAGAAATAAAAAAGGAAAGCAGGATATTTGCTTCGCAAATATAGCTTTCTTTTTTATTTTAACAACCGGCGATAGGGCTGCAAGTTATACTAACTCTCGCCAAAATGCTGGCTGCTGTGTTTCGACTTAAGCCGAAGTGGCTTTCTAACTTTTTAGTCATATATGAAATTAGAAAACTTACTCCGCTTTATAATCATACCGCAATACTACGACCGACAACGGCGGAACATACAGTTCCAGTTCGTAATATTTCTTTCCCGGCTCGATTTTTTCGCCCGGTCTTGGTACTACCGGTGCCTTACATGGTTTTGCCTGAATCGGCTTTTTTATTCACACGGCCTTCACCGCCAAATCGCTCTTCGTCGGAATTTAGTATCTCCGTAAAGGTTCCGGCACAAGGTGCATTGACCTGATAATCTTCCAATGCCATCGGTGTGAAGTTTGCAATAAACATCAACTGGTCTTTTACTGAGCTGCCACGGCGCACGAACGCTACTGTACTTAATTCCGGACGCCAGCAGTCCATCCACTCAAAGCCCATAACATTAAAATCGTGATAATACAAGGCATCGTACTTTTGGTACAAGTGATTTAATTCACGTACGTAATCCTGCATTTTCTTATGTCTGTCATCTTTTCCAATAAAAACCAGTCCAGACTTCGAAACTCTGCCCATTCTCGTTTCTGAGCAAATTCCTGCCCCATAAACAAAAAGCTTTTTGCCCGGATGACCATACATAAATCCAAATGCGGCACGAAGGGAAGCAAACTTATCTCCTTCCAAACCGGACATCTTGTTTAACAGAGAACATTTTCCATGAACCACCTCATCATGCGATAAAACCAAAATGTATTTCTCACTGGTGTAATAATCAATACTAAAACACAACTGCCTCTGATGGTCTTTTTTCTGAAATATGGGTCTAATTTCATGTACTCCAAAAAGTCATTCATCCAACCCATATTCCATTTGTAAGAAAAGCCAAGTCCGCCATCTGCTACCGGCGCCGTAACGCCCTGGCCATGCCGTCGACTCTTCCGCAATGATATAAGCTCCCGGATGCTCCTTTTCCACCTCGGAATTTAAATGCTGCAGGAAATGAATTGCCTCGTAATGCTCATTTCCGCCATCTTTGTTCGGAAGCCACTCGCCATCGCTTTTTCCATAATCCAAATACAGCATAGATGCAACGGCATCCACACGAAGTCCGTCAATATGGAACTTTTCTATCCAGAACAGTGCATTGGCAACGAGGAAGTTTTTCACTTCCATTCTTCCGTAATCAAAAATATATGTTCCCCAGTCCGGGTGCTCGCCACGTCTGCTGTCCGGATGTTCATACAACGGCTGTCCGTCAAAACGACCAAGGCAGTGAGCATCTTTTGGAAAAATGCGCCGGTACCCAGTCTAAAATTACCTGAATCCCCGCTTGTGCATTTCATCCACAAAATACATAAAATCTTTTTGGCTCACCATAACGGCTCGTCGGCGCATAATAACAGCCAACCTGATAGCCCCATGAGCCATCAAACGGATACTCTGCAATTCCCATCAATTCAATATGAGTATAACCCATATCAACCACATAGTCGCCAAGCATAGATGCTAACTCACGATATGAAAAATTGCCATTGTCATCGTCTTCAATCCGTTTTTTCCAGGAAGCAAGATGAACCTCATAAATACTCATCGGCTCTTTGTCTCTTACATCTCTTGACTTTTTCTGATGCTTCTTCTGATAAGAACCATCCTGCCATTTGTAGCCATCAAGCGACGTAATTCGGGAAGCATTTCCCGGACGCAGTTCCGCATAATTTCCATAAGGGTCTGTCTTATACAACTTATCCCCCGCTCCTTGCCGTAATCTCATACTTATAGGCAGCGCCTTCCCACGCGCCCGGCACGAACAGTTCAAAAATACCGCTGCTCCCCCTCATAATCATCTTATGAAGTCTTGCATCCCACATATTAAACTCGCCGATTACACTCACGCTGCAGGCGTGTGGCGCCCAAACAGCAAACTGAACGCCCTCCACGCCATCGCGCTTCATCGGATGTGCTCCTAATTTTTCATAAATTTTATAATGGTTTCCCTCCGAGAATAAATACCGGTCAAGTTCACCAAACATCCCCGGAAATGCATAAGGGTCGTCAATTTCAATCACATCGTCCGGTCCATATTCCACCCGGAATCGATATTTTTTCAGTCGCTGCGATTTCTTCTCAATGACATAGCCAAAAATCCTTCCGGCTCCATTGGTTCCATCTCGTAAGTGGTCTCCCCTTTTGAATCCAGCACCCACATACGTTTTGCACACGGACGATATGCAGTAAAAATCTGCACATCCTCCTCTTTGAAAATGTGGCAGCCAAGCAAATCCTGAGGTGCATTCAAAATTCCCTCTTCCAATTCCTTCAGCATCTCTTTGCTCGTCCACTGTTCCAAATATGGATTGCTCACATGTTCACCCCCCTGCATTTATTTTATCCTAACTGATTCAGCAAGTCCTTTACAATTACAGCCAGTTTTTCTGATTTTTCATCGGCATCTGCCAAATCTTTACCAACAACACCAAAGTAAAGTTTAATCTTTGGCTCCGTACCGGATGGACGAACACAAAGCCATGCATCCTCGGTCAATTCAAAATAGAGTACGTTGGACTTTGGAATACCGGTTGGTTTCTTCTCGCCGGTCTTAACATCTACGATTTCATCTTTCAAATAATCTCTTACTGCCGTCACATCGTAATTACCAAATTTCATCGGCGGATTTTTACGGAGATTATCCATAATCGACTGAATCTTCTGCAGCCCCTCAATACCTTTATGAGTAATGGCAATTACATTATCTTTGTAGTAGCCGTATTTCTCATACATATCTAACATAGCATCCCAAATTGTTTTACCACGCAGTTTATAATAAGCAGCCGCCTCGCAAAGCGCCATCGATGCCACAATCGCATCCTTATCTCTTGCATGCGTTCCAATCAAGCAGCCATAACTTTCCTCAAAGCCGAACAGATAGTGGCTTTTCCTGTTGTCTCCATGCGGAGAATCTCTTCCAATCCACTTAAATCCGGTCAGGCACTCGGTCACTTTGATACCATAATATTTTGCCATCGCATCTACGAGGTTTGAAGTAACAACCGTCTTAATCAACTCGCCATCTTCCGGAAGTTTTCCTTCGAGTGCAAGTTTCTGTCCAATTTCATAATCGGCAAGAAAACTTCCCGACATATTTCCGGTTAAGCAGATATACTCACCGGATTTGGTATCTTTAACATAAACACCAAGGCGGTCTGCATCCGGATCCGTTGCCAAAACTAAATCGGCATCCTTTTCTTTTGCCAGTTTAAGAGCAAGTTCGAATGCTTCCGGTGCTTCCGGATTCGGATAGCTGACGGTAGGAAATTCACCATCCGGCAGTTCCTGCTCCGGTACAACAAATACATTTTAAAACCAAGTTCTTTCAAAATACGGCGTACCGGCAGATTTCCGGTTCCGTGAAGTGGTGTATAAACAATTTTCAAATCTGCTGACGCTTTCTTAATGCAATCCGGATGAAGAACATTTTTCTTAAGTTCCTCCATATAGCGGTCATCAACAGCTTTTCCGATATTCTCATACAAACCGGCTTTCTTTGCCTCTTCTTTGTCCATTGTCTTAACGGCGCATAATCGGTTACCGCTTTCACCTCATCCATAATTCCGGTATCATGAGGCGGTGTAATCTGTGCACCGTCTTCCCAGTATACTTTGTAGCCGTTGTATTCCGGCGGGTTATGGCTGGCAGTAATGTTAATACCGGAAATACATCCTAACTCACGAACGGCAAAGGACAATTCCGGTGTCGGTCGAAGTGATTCAAAAACATAAGCTTTAATTCCATTTGCTGCCAAACAACAAGCCGCTTCATCTGCAAATTCCGGTGACATCCGGCGGGAATCAAAAGCAATTGCCACGCCCTTTTTCTGTCCGTTCTGTTTGATGATGTAGTTGGCAAGTCCCTGTGTCGCTTTGCGTACCGTATAAACATTCATACGGTTTGTTCCTGCCCCGATAATACCACGGAGACCGGCTGTACCAAACTCAAGGTCCGCATAAAAACGCTCTTTGATTTCATTTTCATCCCCGGCAATACTCTCAAGCTCTTTCTTTGTGTCGGCATCAAAATATGGATTTGATAACCAAGCTGCGTATGTTTTCTTGTAGTCCATAATTTCCTCCTTGCTGCCACATCCATGTGTGGCCTGCTTTTTTTAATTTATTTCACTTTCTAAAAAGTGATATTCACCCTTTCGGGAAATTTACTTAACTATTTTTGTCAAATCCGGAAAACTCCAGGAAATATCCTTGCTGTCATCCGATATTTCAACGGCATAGGTTTTGTCTCATAACCATCTTTTGTAAGAGAAAGTGTTACATTTCCAATCACTTTCGTAAAACTGCAGGGCACCTCTCCCCTTATAAGTTCCGTTGACATAAACGGCGGCACCAACCGGCGCACTTACCGTAACCTTATGGTCGTTATCATAAGTGACACTGCTCTCACTCGAAGAGGAGGACGAATCATCGGAAACCGAGCTGGAAGAATCGGAACTGTCGGTCTCGACATCCGCACTTTCTTCTGCCAAATTAATATGAACGGTCAGACTCGCATCCTTCACGGTAATAATACCGCTGTAATCTTCGTAGCCCTCGAGTGAAACTTTCACGGAATGATTACCATATTTTAAAGAAACAGGTTTTGACGGGTCGGTGAGCGATCCGTTTACATAAAGTTCTGCACCCTGTGGATTCACATCAAATGTAACCCGCGCCGTATCCGGCACTTGATTCTGGTACTTCGCCATATCGACTTTCGTAACCTGTCCGCGTTTTACTTCTACCGTGACTTCAGCCATCAAATCACCATTTTTCATTGTAACAAGCTGCTGCCCCTCCGGCACAACCAAAAGCATATCCTTTGCGACCGGGAGAATTGCCTCGCCCTGCACCGTAACCGTACCGCCGGTAAAATCCTTAAAATTATTCGGCTTGATATATCCGTGTCCCCTTGTGACAACAACAGAAAATGCTTGTCCATTCATCCCGCGGAGAGTCACTTCATCCTCCGGCGTAATCTCCAATGGGTCAATCCGTCTGCCATCTGAAAATACAAGCAGGTCATCGTTATAGGCATAATTCACACCACGCACCGTAAGCCGTTTTTCGTCCTGGTTGATTTCGAGCGAAGCTCCCTCGTGCTCGGTAACTGATGCGTTCTGTATCATCTTCTCAACCTTTTTTCCATCTTCACTTGTATACACATCATAAACTTCACCCGGCTCAATTTCGGATGCCGTCATTTGTTTGTTGTTCTTTGTCAAAATCTGTGTACCACCGGTATAAGGATACGTCTCCATCGTCTGGAATGTTGTATTATAAAATTCCATCGTACCCTGCTCTTCATCAACAGCGCCAACTGCGCCGACAAAATCAGCCCCCTGCTCATAGCTAACACTCGGCTCCGGAGAGTTCGTCACCTCCGCCTTTTGGCAGTTGACCCGCAGCCGGTCAGACCAGCCAGCAAAACAATAAAAAGACAAATCTGTATTTTCGCTTGTTTCATTTTTTATCTCCTGACACTCTTTTGCGTGACAAAATGCTTCCGTATATTAAGAATTATATTGTATCACATTTTAGGCTTTCTGACTAGTCCCTAACGTAAATGTTCGCATTTGCTGCAAAAACTTATCTTTGCTCTCTTCCTGCTCACAAACAGCCTTTAATTTTTCCATGCTTTTTGTTGGAAATCCATGTCTTTTTACTGTTGATGTACTGATTAAGAAGCTTCCAGTATTTAATTGGATATGACAAAATGGTGATGAGAAATTCCAGTTCTTTTTTACTACATCCTGCCCCCTCGCAGTAACCATTCCACAAAACTACTCCTTTTTCCACCTGCCACTTATTCTTTTCCATGACTTTTCTCATAAAATACGCCATATCAAGCTGCACCCCCGGCGCTGCATGCTCAAAATTTGTTGTGGCGAGCCCGCTTTTGGTTAAAAGCAGATTATGGTAATTATACTCCCCGTGGCAGACGTCTTTGGTCTGCCCACTGTGTTCCTTGTAATAGAGATTTTCGGATAGCTGGCTGCGTACCTGCATGGCACGCTCATAGAAATTTGGAAAGCACTGCATGGCATACCGCTCAAATTCCGTTTTTTCTTCTTTCCACGCATATACCCATACACATGTTTCATTTCCCTGTTATGTTTATCATACCGGGATAAAAGTGGCTGCTGAAGTAAAACCGGTTCCTCATAAAAGTTTTGCAGACTACTGTGGAGCTGTCCTAAATTTTCTGCCATCAAGCGAATCGTGGTCACATTTTTGCAGTCACATTCCTCTCCAAAAACCATCGGTACAAAACATATTTTGACCCATCTTCCGCTTCTGTCAAATACTCTCCATCCACAGTTTTCACGGCAAAATCTAAAAAGTGTCATACCGTTTTTGCGCAAATGCTCCTTCACTTCATTTTCCCATTCAAAATGTCCGGTAAGCTTCATTTTTTCACGAAGCAGCAGAGGACCGTCTTTCGTATCAAATAGGATGGCACCCCTTGCCCGATATTGATTTTTCACCTGAAACCCGTATTTTTTCTCAATTAATTCCCGTCTGTCTTCCAAAAATATCCCCTCCTCAGTCTCCGTTTGTCTGCCTTAAATTTTATGTATCAGAATGAAAAATATGCCATATCATAAATGTTTTTCCGCTTTCATACACTGGGAACAAACGTCTTGAGGCGCCCTCATGAAAAAAAGATTTTTGCGCTCTTTCTCCTTTTTTTCCCTCTTCATTGCAGGCTGTCAGACCGGGCAGGAAGCAAACGCTGACTTTAATACCTTTTTGCATGGAAACATTTCGCTCCTATGCCGCAAGTGACTCCTTAACACTCAATTACACGCTGATGTCCCCGAAAAATACGGAATTACGGATTTGCCTGATGGGTTTTCTTCGTTTTCCCTTCACGATTTGAAGCAGATGCAGACTTCGACGGAAAATACACTTGCAAGACTCCATAACTTTGCCAAAAAATAATTTATCCCGCGAGGACAGACTTCTCTATGACACGCTTGACACTTCGCTCACGTTATCACAGGAGGACACCCGCATGCTTGCTCATTCGTATTCGTTCGACCCTTCGAGTGGGATTCAGGCACAGCTTCCGGTTCTTCTCTGTGAATTTATTCTTACAGACAAACAGGATTATGACCAGTATTTTTCTTTACTAAAGTCCATTCCTGCCTACTTTAACTCTCTGACTGCTCTGGAAAAATCAAGCAAAAAAAGGCACACTGCCAGCAGCCACAACCATCCGCCATACAATAAGCCAGTGTCAGGAATTTATCGATTCATCGGGAACAGATGCCATCGAGAAAAGTTTTGAAAAATCCATAAATTCCGCCTCTTTTTTCTCTGCTTCCGAAAAGAAAGAGCGGTTAAAAAACATAGGAAACTTCTCTCACACTCGCTTTTTCCCGCCTATAAAAATCTAATTGCCGAATTGGGTAAACTTTGCCCTTTGCTCCAAATGATGGTGCCCTCTCTGCATACGCAGGCGGCAGTGCTTATTACGAATATCTGGTAAAAAGAAAAAACCGGCACAATATCTTCACCGAATTCCTTATTTCAAATGCTGACAAAAAAACTAAGCGAATCCGAACAAAAACTTGCCACCCTTGCCGCCACGTCACCTTCGTCCTTTTTGACCTGCGAAAAGCACACTTCAAAATATGAAGAGCCAAAATCGATTCTTACTCATTTAAAGAAAAAATCCGCACGGATTTTCCGGCACTGAAAAAACAGACCTGTCACATCCGCGCCGTCGATTCCTCGTTAGAAAACTTTTTAAGTCCCGCCTTTTTATCTCACACCGCCCATCGACGAGCCTGCCGCCAATGTGATTTACATCAATCATGCCGCAAAGTACCGCCATCAAAATTTATATGCTACGCTGGCACATGAAGGCTATCCGGGACACTTATTTCAAAACTGTTATTTTCGTGAAAAAATAAGCATCCCCTGCGCTATGTTCTTAATTTTCCGGCATACACGGAGGGCTACGCCACCTATGCAGAAATCTATTCTTACCAATTTTTAGATGCCACGAAAGAGGAAATCGATATTTTGCAGAACAATGCCATTTCCACCCACTGCCTGTATGCGCTCTGCGACATTGGCATTCACGCAAAACACTGGAGTCAGAAAAAACTTTCCGATTTTCTTGCGAATCATGGGATTGTAACAGCAGATAATGCCAGAGCCATTTATGAAACGATTATTGACTCACCCGGCAGTTACCTGCCTTACACGATTGGTTACCTGGAAATCTGCCGGATTCACGATACGTTTCAAAAGGCAGCAAAAAAAGATACACTCCGCTTCTCTTCCACACGTTTCTACTGGATATCGGACCAACGTCCTTCCCCGTTTTAGAGAGGCAGATTAACGGCTGGCTCAAAGAAAAAACTTGAAACTCCCTGATGTTCAATGATATATTGATATTAGATTTATTTTATAGGTCTCACCTACCTAATCAATTAAAAATTGGAGGAAATATTTATATGGGAAACTTTTGTACACAATGTGGCGTCCGCTTCAGGAAGGCGAAGTTTGTAACTGCACTGCACAGGCAGCGCCGAATCCGACTCCGGCTGCTCCTACACCAACACCGGTACAGGCTGCACCAAGTCAGAGTTCACGTGAAATTAAACAGGGCTTTGAAAATTTGGTTACAGCGTTGAAAACTGTTTGGAAAAATCCGGCAGAAGCCGCTTCTGCTCTTGCAAAAAAGAGAGCTGGCTTGCTGCATTGATTTTAATTGCCGCACAGGCACTTTTCAGCGGATTATTTGCTTTGACAAACTACGGTGTAGGACTTAAACATAATTCTGCAATAAGCCTTGTGATTTCCTTTTTTCTTTACCTTCTTCTTCTCGATTGCTCTCTCCGCAGCAGCAATGGGAATGTATCTTGGTATCGGAAAAGCAGTGAAAGCTAACGTTACTTTTAAATCCGCACTGGCAACAGCATCCATTCGCTGTTTCGTATGCCTGCCACTGACTTTATCGGTCTTTTACTTGGCATGGCAAGCGTACAGATTGGTATGTTTTTCTTCTTCCTCGGTGAAATCATTGCTGCTTTCTTAAGCATCCTTGCCGTAGAGAAGAATTTTGAAGTGAACGCAAACCGTGCTTTCCTGATTGTCGGTGGCACGTATGTTGTATTATATATTTTGTTTGTCATATTCGCAGCACTTTTCAATACTGTAATGCCAACAGAAGTATTTACGTTTGTTGAAGGTCCTTCCTACAGTCGATGGAGTGATTGGTTTAATTAAATGCCGGCGTGAAAAAGTTTAAAAAATAAGTGAGGATTTTGATATGTTTAGGCAAGGTATAAAAGGCAGATATCTACATAAACATGCCACTTTTCTGTGGCTTAGCCTTTGCCTTGCCATTTTTTTATCGTCTCTGCCTCAAAAAGGCTCTTTTTGACAGAAATATTTTCTCATGCAGCCACGAATTAGACCAGTCATTGCAGCCGGTGCAGACACAGATTGGCACAAATGATTCCATCCCATTTTCCGGATGGGTTCTTTCTGCCGGCAAAGAGGGACAACCATTATCGTTTCTTTCCAGAATTCGTGTATCAAACCGGATTCCTTTCCGGCTGCCGATTCCGGAACTTTGGTTTTCCGTTTTAGGTCTTTGTTTCGCCCTTTGGCAGTTCGTTTTTCTGCAAAGACTCAGGCGGCAGAGAAAAGACAATCATCTAAGAAATTTTTGATACGATACATACATAATCAAAACGGAGAAACCTACCGTCAGGTCCTTTTCTGATTTCATAGAAGTCGGGAAAGGAGGACGTAACCATGATATTTGCAATTAAAACAATTATTTGCATTGCTGTTATCGGTCCAATCACAGCATGGGCTTATCATATTGAACATCGATAATAGCAAACAGGTTTCTCAAACTCAAATTTTATCAAGTGGCTTATGCCAAAAAAGACTGCCTGTTCTGCGATATAACAATCGTCAGAGCAGACAGCCTTTTTATTTCATTCGTTCTATTCTGTCACTAAGAAGGAACTCCATCAGCTTTGAATTTTTTCATTTCGGATTTTGCACCTTGTGCAGTAAACACCATTTCTGCCCGGTCATTTTCCTGATACGGATTCCATTTTGGAAGAACCTTTCCGTCATCATCTGTTCCATTTGGATCACCGTATTTGATAAAATTCGCCCAATAATTACACATTTGTCTGGCTAAATCATAACGCCTGCCAACAAATTGGCCGCCAGCATTTGGCAAGTGTTTCAAAGAAAACCACAAATCAACGGAATGAAATGTTCCCGGATGATCCTCTCCCGGTATATCCGGCGCAAAACGATAATAATAACAGTTTGCAGGCTTTACACTTTTTTTCATTTAGAAGAAATGCGGTCCTTTGTCATAAGTTCCATACCGCTAACGGGCGCATAACCATCTTTCGTTTGCTCATGCACTTGTGGTATTGCAAGAAACTCTTCCGCTTTTTTGCAAAACCAAGCACTTGCCTTCTTCTCAAGTTCATCTTCATTCTGCGCATCAATCACAAATGGAAACTCATCTTCCGTATTTCCGGCAAGAACAGGCACACCAGCATATTTCCCTTGCGCAAACAAACGAATCGGATCGCCGATACAAATATTATTATCCCTTGATGTTACCATAATTTCATTTTCATACATAAATTTATCATAACAATCACGAATATATTTTGCATCCAGCTGCCTAGCCTCTGCCAGAGTCTTCACACCAAGATAATCGAAAAATTTCTCACCAAGTTTCTCTGCCTCATCTAACGATGGCGGAATTCCCATTCCCTCTTCAGCATATGGGCTTCGAATCATGCCGCTCATAATCACTGCACGCTGAAACAAACCAAAGTTATCCGGACAGGTCATCTGAGTCAGTACACTCCCTGCCCCCGCCGACTGTCCGGCAATGGTAATCTGTTCCGGGTCGCCGCCAAATGACGCAATATTTCGTACAACCCAGCGAAGCCCTGCCTGCTGGTCTAGATTTCCAAAGTTTGTCGGTGCTTCCGGTGCCTCTTTGGTCAAATCTTTATGAGCAAGAAATCCAAAACAGTTGATACGGTAATTTACTGTCACAACAACGACACCTCTTTTAGCAAGCCGCTCCATCAAATTCCATTTCGGATGGATAACCCCACTGCAGCCCGCCGCCAAAATACCATACTAAAACCGGCTGTTTTTCATCTACAGTCTTTGCACTTGTCCACACATTCAGGTACAAACAGTCTTCGTCCATAGGAATCTCCGGATCTACATGCCACTCTTTGCAATACACGTCTGTTCCAAGTCCCGGTATGCTCTGCATGGAAATCGGTGCAAATCGAGATGCATCTCTGACTCCCTCCCAGTCAGCTGCCGGCTGCGGTGCACGCCAGCGATTTTCTCCAATTGGTGGTGCTGCAAATGGAATTCCCTTAAATACAGTAATTCTAGGATCCGCTGCTTCAATTCCGCGCACCCATCCGTTTTCAGTCTTTGCCTCTCGTATCATCAAAAAAACCTCCTTTTTTCTTTCCCCAAAACAAACTCTTAGAAATTTTATGAATACACAATTGGTCTGTGCTGAAAAAGAAGCACTCTCATAATCGAAAGTGCTTCTTTAAACCATACGGTGTTTCTGAATAATCTCCTCGTATCTGCGGTTAGAGGCTTCCATCTCCATCTCAAATTCTAATTCTTCAATCTCAGCGTCCTCCTGATCGAGTTCCTCTAACAGTCCAAGGAGATCATCATCCGTCAAAAACTGTTCCATGATTCCCCTCCTTTTATTGATATTTTTATTGTAGCATAAAAGAGGGGGGTTCACAAGGGGGGGATGGTACTTTTTTTGGTTTCCGTAATCTAGGAGAAGGGCTTTGCGCCTCGTGGGCGCTCCCGCTCGTTGAGTGCGTAGCGGTATGGGCACTGAAACTACCAGTGGTCTCCGCTCCGCTTCGGTCGTTGCATAACAGAAGTCCACCGGACTTCTTGCAACTCATACCGACGCACTCAAAACCCACTCGTCACAAAGCCCTTCTCCTAGATTACGGAAACCGAAGAAACTGCCATTAATCTTTTTTGTTCTAGGTGTGTTTATTGGTTCTATGACAACTCTTTTTGCTTGTTTGCCTCATAGAGTTGCATTTTTGCCTTATAATTAAGCCTAATCAAGGAAAATCGCAGGTTATATGCAACCCTTTCTGCCAATTTTTTCTTTTTGGTTGTTTTTTTTCGCTTCATTTTAAAACGGATGCAACTCTTTTTGCTTTTTGTAAAGATTTAGGTTGCATAAGCTTCAGTGGACCCTCTATTCTGCGAGGATCAATTGACTCCAACCCTGCCTTCCCCATATGATGCGTTATCTTTTTTTGTTTTCCGTAATTCAGTAGAAAAGCTTTATGACAAGTGGGTTTTGAGTACGTCGGTATGTGGCACTGGTAGTTTCAGTGCCCATACCGCTACGCACTCAACGAGCGAGAGCGCCCACGAGACGCAAAGTTTTTCTACTGAATTACGGAAAACAAAAAAAATAACACCCCTTGAAAATCCCCCCCACATAAGCTATTATGATAGTACCATGCGAAACCAATTTCTGCTAAAACAGAAACGAAAGGAGTTTATCGAATGAACGAAGAAAACATTGTTTTTAATTCAGAGGATGTACAAAATAACAAAGTTATGGGGATTTTAGCTTATTTCGGAATTCTTTTCCTGATTCCGCTACTTGCAGCAAAAGATTCACAATACGCAAGATTCCATACAAATCAGGGAATTGTGCTTTTTATTTTCAGTGTAGCACTTAACATAATCGGCAATGGTATTTCCTTTGTAATCTCTGTTACAAGCTTCGGAATCTTATCCTTTGTGGGAACACTTATAACCGGACTGATTGGATTGGTTTGTTTAGCATTTGCTATTGTCGGCATTGTAAATGCCTGCTCCGGCGAGCCAAAGAAACTTCCGATTATCGGAAGCATCACTCTTTACAAATAATAAACAGTTATTATAGCAGACCAAAGGCGGTTATCTTACAAGATACCGCCTTTTTAAGAAAGGATGACAGATTATGTCAATGAACACAACACCAAATGGAGAACGAATCCACATTGCTTTATTTGGACGGCGAAATGCCGGAAAATCAAGTCTCATTAACGCCATAACCGGACAGGACTTAGCCATTGTATCCGATGTACTGGGAACCACAACTGACCCGGTTTACAAGGCAATGGAAATTTTACCGCTTGGTCCGGTTATGCTAATCGACACACCGGGACTTGACGATGAAGGCGTGTTGGGCGAAGAGCGCATCAAAAGGCGCGAAGCGTTTTAAATAAAACGGACCTGGCGTTAATTGTTGCCGATGGAAACGAGGCAGCAAAAGATTTTTCTTTTGAGCACCAGATTCTTGCCCTGACGAAAAAGAAAAATATTCCTTCAATTGTTGTGTTGAACAAACAGGATTTATGGGCTGGAAATGAAGCAGCAATTCAGGCATATGGAGATTTATGTGTTAGTTCCAAAACAGGGTATCACATTCATGAATTGAAAGAACTTATGACGACAAAACTGCCGACAGATGACCAGACCGGAAAAATCGTTGGTGATTTGCTCTCCCCACTCGATTTTGTCGTTCTTGTCGTTCCGATTGACTCTGCGGCACCAAAGGGACGTCTGATTCTGCCGCAGCAGCAGGTAATTCGAGATGTGCTGGAATCCGGAGCGACCGCTATTGTATGCCGGGATACCGAACTTGCAGACACTTTGAAAAAGCTGGGCCAGCCGCCAAAACTTGTCATTACGGACTCCCAAGCATTTGCAAGTGTATCAAAAGACACGCCAAAAAACATTCCGCTTACTTCTTTCTCGATTCTTTTTTTCCCGTTATAAGGGAGATTTACAGACACAGATTGAAGGAGTAAAAATGCTTGACAAATTAAAAGATGGCGACACAATTCTGATGGCAGAGGGATGTACACATCACAGACAGTGCGATGACATTGGAACGGTAAAACTGCCACGCTGGATTTCCGAGTACACCGGTAAAAAATTAAACTTTGCCACATCAAGCGGCGGTGGATTTCCGGAAAATTTGAGTCCGTACCGGCTGATTGTCCACTGTGGCGGATGCACCTTAAGCAAGCGGGAAATGGCATTTCGCATCGCTGAAGCAAAAAGACCAGAATGTCCCAATTGTCAACTATGGCACGATGATTGCACAATTAAAGGGCGTACTCAAAAGAAGTATCGCCCCATTTGCTGACGAGTTATCGTAACGCCTCGCCACGGTTAATTTTATTAATTACTTTATTCCGATACATGATTTCATCACTTTCTTTAATGAAAATTTCCATGGTATCCTGCTGCGAAGGAACGCGGCAGGCATACCCATAACTGGCGTGAATATCATATTCTTTACCGCCACTCTCATTGAACGCATCCAGATAAGCAACCAATTCTTCCAGATAATGAACGCCCTCATCTTCTGCAATATCTTCGGCAATAATTTCAAATTCATCACCACCGGTGCGTGCCTGAATCACCGCATCCGGACATGCATGATGAATCGCTTCGCGCACTTTTTTCAACGCATAATCGCCTTCGATGTAATTTATAATTGTCGTTAATCTGTTTCATGCCATCCATATCGATAATCGCAAGGAAAATCTGCTTTCCCTCCTCTTTTGCCTGCTCGAACATCGGATTCCCGCGGTTCTCAAAACCGCGTCGGTTGTACATCCCGGTCAGCGCATCGCGGTCATACATTTCTTCCAGTTTTACAACAAGTTTCTGCATTTTCTGATATGTCATAATGTCCTGAAGAAGATTGCCGATAATAATGTTCCAATACATATACAGCCGTCCCGTCGTTTCGGCATCTATAAATTGCAGCGCCTCATAGCCAAAAAACATAAATCCTGAAAATGAAGCGATGCCAAAAACCACATCTGCGGCTCTTCGCTGCTCATGCATTTAGGAATCAGTTCTCTGCGGTCAAAACGTTCTCTGGTCGGGCTGATATTTTCCCGATTACGAATAGCAATTGGCATTTCCATTTTATCAGTAAAGCCTTTGAACTTTTTTTTCCAGCCAGCCCTCACACAAACACATGCAGTAATCTTTAAAGCCTTCAATATTATAAATATAACGTCCTATTTTCTGTCCGACTTCATCAATCGTATGACATTCACTCATATGAATCGACATAAAATGAAACTGCATTTCACGGTTCTGGCCAATGTTTTCAGTCTCATACATACGCTGGCGGATGGTCATGACCTCCTGTCCCTCACTTGCCATACAGCCACATGATTCCCTCGGCTGCAAAACAGCGTCAAAAAACACATTCTCCACTTTTTCCGGGCAATCCTGCTTTTTTATCAATAATTTGTACTGCCCGCCTGCCCATTTCAAAAAACGGAACTGTCGCCGTCGTAATACATGGGGTAAAGGAAAGTGTACTTCGCATACCATCGTATCCACTCACCGCAATATCCTGAGGAATCCTATACCCACGCCGAATAAGTTCACTGGCAACGGCTGTCGCCATATAATCATTGGCGCAGATAATTCCCTCCGGCTGCGGCTCACCCTCTGCTAAAAACCAGTCACATGCCTCTTTACCTTTATTTTCCAAAAATCTCCATAAAAAAAATCTGATGCTCACCATAGGAAAGTCCATATTCATCCATTTTACGTTTAAAACAAAGAAGCCTCTCCTGTGCATCCCAGTGGTCTTTTTGGTCCTGTCATAAAAACACAGTTTTTTCATCCCATGTTCTTTGACAAAATGATCAATCAGCCCTTCCATACAGCTGCTATTATCCACAAGCAGATTATTTGCTCCGACCAAAAGCTCGCGGATACTGACAATCGGACAATGGCAGCGCTCTCTTATGTTCTTAATAACATGCTCTCTGCTGACGATTTCCTCCATCGTATCAAGCGCTAAAACAACACCGTCTAACTCTTCGTAAGGCGGCAGTTCCCACAATGTCTGATCTCCGATAAAATAGCGGTGGTTCTGTCCATAATTACCATAATCGGAAAACACGGCAACATTATAACCAATTTCCTTTGCCCCGGTAATAATTCCCTGACATAGGCGATTTTGAAATTCGCTCGCAGAACGCTCCAAAAAACACACCAATCGTTTTTCGACTATTATGAAACATCGAATCACTCCCTCTTCGTTTATTCTTTCCACTCTTTCGCTAAAAAAGCAGTTTCTCTTTCTCATTATCTTCCGGATGCGCTAACACATGCTCCAATAACTGTTGCAGCATTTCACCAATTGCCGGTCCGGTGTCATCCCCATCTGTATCAGCTCACGTCCGCCAATTGCCAAATCTTTTCACACAGACTGCCTCGCCCGCCTCGCATATTTCCCGATAGCAGCGCTTCGCAGCCTCTAGGCGCATCAATTTTTCCTTCTGTTTATATTCACTCTGTGACAACAAATCCGCCTGCTGTAAAATAAACAAAAGCGGCATTAAATCCGTCCCTGCCTGATTCATCAGCCGCCGCATCGCCTGCTTTGCTTTTCTTGGCTGCGGCTCATCTGACAAAACGCAGTTTTCATGACGTCTGTCGTGATAACGAATTAAGGTCGTTACCGTTGCCACGGTCTCATTATCAAATTTTAACCGGCGGAGAATTCCTCTCGCCTTCTTAGCTCCGTACTCCGGATGTTTATAAAAATGGGCAATTCCTTCGTCATCAACCTGCTTGCAGTCCGGTTTTGCCACATCATGAAGAAGCGCAGCATAAGCTAACATTACCCGCTCTTTTTGTGCGAAATCCCGCCTGCTCTCCCAAATCATTAATATGAGAAATGGCTGCCAGCGAATGATGTCCGACATCAAAACAGTGATGTGGATTTTCCTGCGTTGTAGCAAGCATTTTTTTCAAGTTCCGGCAGAAAATATGCACTTAATCCCGTCTCTACGGCAAGCAGCAATTTGTCACTTCCCTTTGAAACAATAAGCTTGGTAAGTTCGGTGCGGATTCTCTCGGCACTCACATTTACCAAAGTCGGTGCTTTTTTCCTTTATTGCCAAAAATGTTTTTTCTTCGAGTTCAAACTGAAGCTGTCCGGCAAACCGAATCCCTCGCAGCATTCGGAGTGCATCTTCATCAAACCGCTCATTTGCCTCACCGACACAGCGGATTACTTTTTTTCTAAATCTTCACGCCCTCCATATAAATCTATGATTCCAACACGCGGATTATACGCCATCGCATTAATTGTAAAATCACGGCGTTTTAAATCTTCATTCAAATTGGGCGTAAATAAAACTTCTTTCGGGTGACGGTGGTCTTCATATTCGCCGTCCATGCGGTAAGTTGTCACTTCATAACCGTCATCACCAATCATAACCGTCACGGTTCCATGCTGGATTCCCGTATCAATGGTACGCCAAAAAAAGGGCTTTCACCTGTATCGGATTCGCAGACGTTGTAATATCCCAGTCATCCGGTACGCGCCCCAAAAGTGTGTCGCGGACACAGCCTCCCACGGCATATGCCTCGTAACCATTTTCTTCTAATGTCTTAATAATCGATTTTACCTGTTCAGGAATTTTCACGTTATCACCCAAACATATTATACCGCTTTTTCCTTTGACAAACAAGCATATTTTCGCTACAATGTAGAGCGAAGGAAAGGAGGAAGGATAATGAATTACACCTATTATACAAAAAGGTACTTGTTCCAAACAGATTGATTTGGAAATTAATGGTGACGTTATCACAAATGTAAAGTTTTATGGTGGCTGTGATGGAAATTTGAAAGCCATTCCTGCACTGGTTGATGGATTAACCGTAGATGAAATTTCAAACAAATTATCCGGCATCCAATGTGGATTTAAAGGCACTTCCTGTGGCGACCAGCTGGCTCATGCAGTCAGAGAAGCCTATGAGGCTGAAAAAGCAGCCAATGCCTAGTAAGAAATTGGTCTGCTTTGACTGAGTGTTCGAAACCATCCACTCATTAAACAAAACTAAGGAGAGAAAAAAATGAAAAGCAAAAATTAGTATTTATCTGTCAGGCAGCCGTTATCGCTGCCCTCTATGTCGTGTTGACTTATGTATTCAGCGCCTTTGCAAGCGGCGTTATTCAAGTTCGTGTTTCCGAAGCATTAACCATACTGCCAGCCTTTACACCGGCAGCAATTCCGGGACTTGTCATCGGATGTCTATTGAGCAATACCCTGACCGGGTGTGTTCTTCTCGATATTATTTTTCGGAAGCGTTGCTACCTTAATCGGTGCCCTCGGCTCGTATGCACTTCGCCGCCATACATGGCTGGTGCCAATTCCGCCAATTGTTTCCAATATGATTATCGTGCCATTTGTCCTTCGTTACGCCTATGGTGCCACAGATGCATTTCCTTTTATGATAGCAACCGTTGGCGCAGGAGAAATTATTTCCTGTTATTTACTTGGTATGCTTTTATATGGAGCACTAAAAAAAATGAACCATTCACTGTTCTAAAAACATTTTCGGGCATTGATTTTTTTACGCTTTATAAGGGTATAATCGTAATATTAGGATAAAAATTTCGTGCTTACACGATAATATTCAGTTATTTGAGGATAGAGACACTTATGAAGCGAATACTTTTGATTTTCGCAGTATTCTTTGTCACCGTGGCAGGAATTTATTACTGGAGACAGACGCACATACAAACAACGTCCGATTCCATTTCCACGCCCCGTGTGACAACACCATCTGCGACAAAACCGGAACCGACTGAGCCACCTTTACTTCCCTCAAACCTTGAGAGCATTACAACAAACAATGTTACGGTTCCCTTTAGATGTAGTACCCGGCAGTTACACGGCACTTGTAAGCCGCGACTATCTGCTGCCATCGACCTATGTACCAAAAGATTTGGTCGAGATTTCCGTTCGATTCAGTTCGAACTCACACGACGACAAACGAAAAATGCGGCGTGTTGCATCCAAAAAGCACTGTCAAAAATGTTTCGTGCCGCCGAGAAAAAAGGGCATTATTTTATATGGTGTTTCGGGCTACCGTTCGTATGAACGCCAGAAATCCATTTACTCAAGAAACGTTGCACTGCATGGAAAAAAAGCGACGGATTCTTTATCCGCAAAACCCGGCAGCAGCGAACATCAGACAGGTCTTACAATTGATGTTTCCGCCAATTCGGTAGACTGCTTATTGACCGAGCGTTTTGGCTCTACCAAAAGAGGGCAGATGGCTCGCCAAAAATGCTCACAAATACGGCTATATTATCCGCTATCCGAAAGGAAAAACAAAACTTACCGGCTACTCTTACGAACCATGGCACATTCGCTATGTCGGCGTCAGCTATGCCAGTTACTTAAAAAAAAGAATAAGCTGACACTTGAGGAATTATATGGTGTCAACCAAAAAGCGGATGAAAACACACCGAAAGTCGATGTGGAGAATCCCGATGAATATGAAACCTCACCGTCGTCTCCAGCACCAAATCAATAGAAAAGGGGGTACTTGTATGAGAACCATTATTATTTTAATTTTATATGTTATTATTACGATTTTAAGCCTTCCAATGTACCTGATTGAAGCAATTGTGCGGCTTATCAGCCCACGTGCGGCAGCCCACATCGCACAAGTCATTGTTAAGGGAGCGTTTAATCTTGTAATGTTTGTTTCGGGCTGCAAAAAAGACCATTATTGGCGTAGAAAATATTCCGAAAGACACACCGGTAATGTATGCCGCCAACCACCGCAGCTTTTATGACATCATTTTAGCTTACGCAACGGTTCCGAATCAGACCGCTTTTATTTCGAAAATGGAAATTAAGAAAATGCCTTGTGTCGCACAGTGGATGTATTTTTTAAATTGTCTGTTTATGGACCGTGGTGATGTAAAACAGAATCTGCAGATTATTTTATCTGCCATCACACTCGTACAAAACGGCTATTCCATTTACATTGCACCGGAGGGAACCCGAAATGCAACCGATACACTGCTTGAATTTAAAGAAGGCAGTATGAAGATTGCCACCAAGGGAAAATGTCCGATTATCCCAGTCTGCTTATGCAACACCGAAAATATTTTTGAAAATAATCTGCCTTGGATTAAAAAAGGGAAAAATCCTGATTGAATACGGAAAACCAATTTATCCGGAAGAGCTGGATAAGGAAAAAAAAAAAACACCTCGGCGTTTACGTGCGTGGAATTATTGAGGAAATGTATGAGGAAAATCGAAAAAAAAATCAGCTAAACCTTTCTTTTTTTCCCATTCCATGATAGAATAGTTCCAGTTTGAAATTTTTATGAAGTGGAGGAATCGCAAACCATGCATGTTTTTTTAACTATTTTAGCAATTGTTGCCATTGTATTAGTTGTTGTCATGGTCGTTCTTTACTTCTTAGGCAAAAAAATGCAGAAGAAGCAGGACGAATCGCAGGCACAGATGCAGGCCGCATCCCAGACAGCAACCATTCTTGTCATTGACAAAAGCGGATGAAATTAAAAGATTCCGGTCTTCCAAAGATGGTTTTGGAAAACACACCGAAATATCTCCGTGGCTCAACAGTACCGATTGTCAAAGCTAAAATCGGACCAAAAGTAATGTCTTTGTTGTGCGACGAAAAAATCTTCCCGGTTCTCCCGGTAAAGAAAGAATTAAAAGTTGTCATCAGCGGAATTTACATTATGGGCGTCAAAGGACGTAACGTGCTTGACAATCCGGAAGAAAAACTCGGATTCTGGCAAAGAAGTAAATTGAAGGCATTGAAAAAAGGCAGGAAGATAAATATCGCAGAAAGATAGAAAAAACAGCAAGCGGGATATTTGCTTCGCAAATATCCCGCTTGCTGTTTTTCTATGTTTCTGCTTGCGGATAAGGGAAAGAGAAGCTTGCAGATTAGGAACGTTACTTTCGTATCTCCCTTTTTCAAGACCCCTCCCTTCCCCTTCTCGAATAAAAAAAAAGACCCGGGTTCAAAGCGGGTCTTTTTTATTACCTCTCAAAATCCAAAATCGAAAGTGGATCACTAAGATTCTCATTTTGTTCTGCCAAATCAATCGTTTCACCATCGGATAACCGGCGCACAACCGGGTAGAGCGTATGGTACTGGCGATTCTCTACCACGACCGCAACGTTACCATCCGACAATATCACGTTACGTCCTTTTGGATAAACCGGTATGTAAGTAATGAATGCCTTTACATATTCCGGCTGGAACATTTTTCCTGCATTGTTCATCAAAAACTCAATGGCTTCTTTTGGCGACTGCGCTTTTTTATAAGGACGCTCACTTGTAATCGCATCATAAACATCCGCAATGTGAATAATTTTTGCAAACATATAAATTTGGTCACCGCGCAGTCCCAGTGGATAACCGGAACCGTTTACATTTTCATGGTGCATATAAACACCCATTTTCGTCTTGGAACTGATGTTAATGTTCTCTTTGAGTCTTTCATAGCCAAGCTCTGAGTGCGTTTTCATTGTCTTATACTCTTCCTCAGAAAGCGGACCTGCCTTTTCCAATAAATCAAGCGGCAAATTAAGTTTTCCGATATCATGCAAAAGCCCTGCTGCCGAAAGTTCCTTCAGAATCGACTTTTTAATCCGATACCGATACCTGTGAGCACCGACAAAACTGCTACATTTACCGAATGTTTGTAAGTATAATCTGAGTTTGTCCGCATACTGATTAAGTTGACATTAATATCACCATTTAAACTTAACTCTTCTGTGATGTCACTTGCCACCTTAAGTGCGGCATCAATATCAAGTTTTGTCAACGCCTTAGTCGCCTTTACACCCAATTCATCACTAATCAAATCTTCTACTGTAATATCTGATGATAACTCATCTTCAATATACAACCCCGCCAAGCCTATATCACGCATTCTTGAAATTAACCGTTCGGTCAATTTAACCCGGTAATTCACTAAAATACTGCCCTGTTCATTGTAAATGGATTTCCCAACAATCATTCCGGGCTGTGCACTGTCAATACTGATATATCTCATACGTCAATCTCTCCATCAAAAACCGTCGTTGCCGGTCCTTTCATCTGTACTTCGCCATTGGCTAAATACGTGTCATATAGTTTACCCCCGCGAATCTGTACCTCAACTTCTTCTCCCCGTTTGCAAAAAGCCGTTCAAAACAGCCGCTACAACCGATGCACATGTGCCCGTTCCGCAGGAAATCGTCTCCCCGGAACCGCGTTCCCACACCCGCATCTTTATCGTGTGGTCATCGATTACCTCAACAAACTCTGTGTTAATCCGGTCCGGAAATAACTCGTGGTTTTCAAAAGATGGTCCAATTTTTCCAAATCTAAATCATCAATTCCCTCTGTAAAAATCACACAGTGTGGATTTCCCATTGAAACACAAGTGGCTTCATACTCTTTTCCGTCAACCACAAGTTTTCTAGCAACAAATGTATCGCCATCTGCTGATACCGGAATCTTTGCAGGTTCCAATACCGCCTGTCCCATATTTACCGTTATGTAAGTAACCAATCCGTTTTCCACGGTAAGTTTTAATGCTTTTATGCCGCTCTTTGTTTCAATCGTAATCTCATCTGAATGAACTATTCCATGCTCATACGCATACTTTGCGACACAGCGAATCCCGTTTCCACATCGCACCTTCCGAGCCGTCTGCATTATACATAATCATACGACAGTCCGCAGTTTTAGACGGTGCAATCAGAATCAAGCCATCGGAGCCAATTCCAAAATGTCTGTCGCTCACAAAAACCGCCAGTTTGGATGCATCGTCTACCTGTTCTGTAAATAAATTTACATAAACATAATCATTGCCGGTTCCGTGCATTTTCGTAAAATGTAATTTACTCACACAACTCCTCCTTTATTCTTCAATGAAAATATCTACATTGCAGTTAGACAAAAATGTCTGGTTCAGTTCCAAATCATAATCTAACTTCAAATGAAATCCCCGCCCGGTGAGTATCTTCTGGAGCGATTTCGTGCTAAGCGCAATCTCCAGCTCCCCGACCGGCGTCGAATAATATGAATACGTCGTCTCATTTGGCACAAACACCATATGGCTTTCCGCCGGACCATGCTTGATAATCTCTAACTGGCCGTCTTTGTATTTCACCAGATTTTTCACAACGGAGACAAGTCCATTTTCTTCCTCTTCCACAACTTCCTCATAGGTAATCCATGCAAATCCATCTCTCTCACACATCTGCCCAACAGAAATCACTTCCACATCATCGCGGTCGCCGTCTTCGCCGTGCATATGCATGCCGCAGATTCTAAGTTTAACCTCTTTTGTCATGTTCTGACTCCTTATCTTTCAAATGCAAGTGCAATAATCTGATCTAACAATTCTTCTTTCTCAAACCCTGTTGCCTTCCAAAGCATCGGATACATACTGATGTTGGTAAATCCCGGAAGTGTATTAATTTCATTGAAAATCACTTCGTTCGTTCCCTGCTCCACAAAGAAGTCAACACGCGATAATCCAAAACCGCCCACGGCGCGAAATACCGCTACTGCATTTGTCCGGATTTTCTCCTTCACTTCATCCGGCAAATCCGGGTCAATTACCGTCTTCGATTCCGCATTGTTATACTTGGCCTCAACCTCATAAAACTCTGCTGCCGCCAAAATCTCACCAACCGGCGAAGCTTTTTTGGATTTTGTCCGCCTAAAACTGCACACTCCACTTCTCGTCCGATAATCGTTTCCTCAATCAATACACGATGGTCATGTTTTTTTCGCAAGTGCCAGCGCTTTTCTAACTCTTCTCTGTTATGTGCCTTGCTGACACCCTGTGAAGAACCGGCATTGGATGGCTTTACAAAAACCGGATATCCAAGTTTCTCTTCTACCTTTGCAATTGTCTCTTCTTTTCACTCAAATCTCTTGCAGTATCTGCCACATAAGCTGCCTGACGGACACCGATGCGGTCAGCAAAAATCTTTGTTGAAATCTTATCCATACTTGCAGCGGATGCTAAAACATCACATCCCACATACGGAATTCCCGCCAGTTCAAAAGACCCTGAATCGTTCCATCTTCTCCAAACTTACCATGCAGAACCGGAAAAGCCACATCAATCGGAATCACTTCCACATCCTTTCCTGTTACTTTCCAGATTCCTTTCTTTCCATGATCCGGTGAAATCACTGCTGTCACCGTACCCTCTACCCATGAACCATCTCGAATCGAATCGGTATCTTCCACAAAAAAGCCATTTGCCCTCTTTCGTAATACCAATTCGGTAAATATCATATTTATCTTCCCGCAGTCCGTCAATTACATTTGCTGCGGAAACACAGGACACATCATGCTCCGATGACTGTCCACCAAAAATCACTGCTACCCTCTTTTTCATAGGAACCCCTTTCCGGGTATTTCACCCTGCCGGTAACTTTTTTCATATACCTAATAAAAAGTACATGACACCTCCCTATACTTTATCACGGAACCCTTTTTTTTCAAGAAAAAGAATATTCCTAATCAATTCTATGAACAAAGAAGAAGTTTCGATACCATTTTCCCCATCAAGCAGTGAATTGTACTCCTCTTCCGTCAAACATTTCTTTAATTTTTTCCTTGGATTCTCCCGGCACAATCTGGTATGTGGAGTCCACAAAAACACAGCGTCGGATACATCACACACACCAGTTTTTCCCGCACTTTTTCCCAAATTTACTTTCAGTGCCTCATACTCGCCCGCCGGAAAAATCATATCGCCATATGTTTTCACCGGAAAGTAGCAGGACGAGAGCGTGGCATCCGCATCATAAGAATAGCCCTTTTGCTGCATTTTCTCCTTCGCAACCGCTTCAATCTCCGGAAGCCTTTTCTGAATTTGTATACGCGCCTCATCCACACTTTCTGCATCCTGCATCACACCGCGCAGATATGTAACAACCGCCTCTTTTACTTCCATTTTCAATGCCTGGTCTTTTTTTGCTGTCGCTGTTGGCAACCACGTGAAGCCGCAGAATTTCCTTCGCAATATCTTTCTGCATTCGGTTTTGTCTCATCTGTCTTGCATAAAAAAACATGAGAACAAACGTCACCACAAACAATCCCGCAATCGCAATCCACTTTTTTTCCTTTCCTGTCATTTTTATTTCCTCCTGATTTCATATTGTCTAATCATAGCATTGACGAATCTTTTCTATTTATACACTTTGCAGGAAAATGAATTTATGGTACACTCTTTACAAAAGCAGAAGGGAGAAATGAAATGGATTCGATTTGGATTAATGCACCGGCAAAAATTAATATTGGACTGGATGTCATTAGACGCCGCGAAGATGGCTACCACGAAGTAAAAATGATTATGCAGAGCATCCGCCTGTTTGACCGACTGACACTCACAAAGACGAAAGAGCCGGGGATTAAATTGACAACAAACCTTTCCTATCTTCCGGTAAATGAAGATAATCTTGTCTATCAAAGCGCCAAACGTCTGATGGACGAATTCCATTTGGAAGGCGGACTTGATATCAAACTTGACAAGCGGATTCCGGTTGCCGCCGGTATGGCAGGGGGAAGTACCGATGCCGCATCGTGTATGCTTGCCATCAATGACTTATATGGACTGGGACTTAGCAAACGACACCTGATGAAGCGTGGTGTGAAATTGGGCGCAGATATTCCTTACTGCATTTTTAAAAGGAACCGCTCTTTCCGAAGGAATCGGTGAAAAACTATCAACCATTCCGGCGATGCCTTCCTGCTATATTCTAATTGCCAAACCAAACATCCACGTTTCCACAAAATGGGTGTATACCAATCTTGTACTCGATGAGCACACAAATCATCCGGATATTGATGGCATGTTAGCTTCGATGAAAAAGCGCGACCTTCTTTCACTGAGTAACCAGATTGGAAATGTTTTGGAGTCCGTAACGATTCCCGCCTATCCACAGATTGCCGCCATCAAAGAATGTATGCTGCAAAATGGTGCACTGGGTTCTTTAATGAGCGGAAGCGGACCAACGGTATTCGGTATTTTTGATGATAAAGACAAAGCAATGGCTGCCAAGGAGAAATGCCGTGAACTCCCTTACCGGTGTTTTGTCTTTGTGACAGATTTGTACCGGTAATTTTAGAATACACTAAACTATTCTCTTTAATCTGCCGATATGTAAAGTAAAGAACATAGAATGCAGCGTGCCACAGGCACAGAAAGGATGGAACCTTATGAGTGTAAATGGAATTACAAGTGCAAACAGTTCTTATACGACGCCACAGACAACAGCAAAAACAAAAGCTTCCCAGGCAACAAACACTGCGGATGCAAAAGACATTGGTGTTGTATATGAAACTTCAAGCAAAACAGATGACAAATCAAACAAGATAAAAGATTATTCTTCTGTTGTTGCCACCATGAAAAAAGAATTGTCAACAAAAAATGAACAACTTCAGAATCTGGTAACAAAACTTCTTGGCAAACAGGCAGGAAAGTATACCAAACTTGCTGATTTGTTCAAAGACATTCAGGCAGACCCTGCTACCATTGAGCAGGCACAGAAAGACATTGCTGATGATGGTTACTGGGGTGTTGAACAGACAAGTGATCGTCTCGTTTCCATGGCTCAGGCATTGAGCGGTGGAGATACATCCAAGGCAGATACTTTGATTGCTGCCATCAAAAGGGATTTGATGAAGCAACCGAAGCATGGGGTGATAAACTCCCCTGACATTTGTCAGAAGACAATTGATGCTGCCGTTAAAAAAATGGAAGCATGGCGCGATGGCACAACTTCCGAAACAGATGCATAAAAACCCGATATCTTTGATATCTTATGATAAGGAGCACTCACCAATTCGTCCGCCGGATGCAGAGCATACCGGACAATACGAGCTGATGGGTGCTTCTTTCTTTTAAGATACTTCTTTTAGAATTAAAATCATATCGCCTGTTTGTACCTGTTCGGTTTCTTTTTGGTTGACTTCCATAATTGCCTCGACGGTTGTAAAAAACTTTTTCGCAATATCCCAGAGAGTTTCTTTTTCCTGTACCACGTAGCCGACCATACCGGGCGCACTGCGGAAGGCATCCCAGTCCACTTCCTCACTTTCATATCCGGAAACAATTGGTTCTTCCATCCGGTCAAATACAAGTAAATCCAGCGCGGCAACTGCCTTAATTTCAATCTCTTTTTCTCCGGTGAGAGAAGCACTTACCTGCTCTAACATACCATGGAGATTGATATGGCTGTTGTTCGTAAGACCGTTTGCCTCTAACAACTGCTCAAATGGAATCGTACCCTTTGCCGTCGCGAGCGGAACCCTTTCATCCCCGGTCTGGTATAACACACTTACCAAAAGTGCCCCTCTTACCAATAACCCTTCTTCTTTCTGTTCTTTATGGTCAATAAACAGAGAACCGCTTACATTCCATATTTGCAGCGGCGCAAATTCACCCGCCGTTACCATACCGGTAAATCGGCATTTGCTTTTATTATGAATTTTCAGGTTTTCAAAATAGGATGGCTCATAAACCGGTTCGCACTTTTCTTTTAGCGAATAAAAATCCGTGAGAAGGTCAATTTTTTCCTGACCGTACACTTTCATATCAAATGCAAATACAACTTCGACTTCCAGCACACGGAATTCGCCATCTTCATCTTCTTTCACACCTAAATCTCTGCTGTGAATGGAGGCTGTCACCTGTTCGACCATGTCCGCATTGCAGCCGTGGCAGTCAATATGCCCCTCAATCGGCAGTGTGTTTTCAAAATAATTAATGGAAGGATTTTCTCCCTCGCCTAGATAAATAACGAAAACATTTGCCTGCCCTTCGACAAGAAGTTTTTATTCTTCCATCCTTGTGTTTAGTTCCCCAATGCAAACATCCGAGTACAAAATCCGCTGCATTGCGTCTTTCGTTCCGGGAATTTTCCACTCATCCCGTACCCGCAGCGTATCTCTTTTACTAAAACCAGATAGGAAACTTCTGCCGTTCTTTTTTTGGTATAAATATCTTCTCCACCTTCAATGTCAATGGCTCCCTCACCATCGCAAACGCTTCCTGCCGTAACATTAAGTACAACAATTGCTTTCATTCCTAATTTTCTGGAATTAATTAACTCACTTTTTAAGTCGCCAATCTCCGCCTGCACCGAAATTTCATCCTCGCCTTTGCCTGTGGCAGGGGAATAGTTTCCTCAAAAGGAATTGTCCCTGTCATCTCACTCACCGGAATATCCCCATCCGATGCATATAAAATCTGGAAATGCAAAAGTCCTTTTTACACTTGCCTTTCCCTCCATCATATGAACTTCCTCTATCTGTACCTCTCCCTGTTCTTTCATTATCTGTAACGCATCCGGTCTGGCATCCGGCACATTGAAATCGCGGTCAAGTGTAAGCTGCTTAACTTCCCTGCCGTTACACCGGTTCATATGAACTCGCTTTGTAATCAGGTTCAATCGTTTTATCCTTGTTTCGTAGTTGTCTCTTACAATATATATTCCTGCGAAACAAAAAAGAACTAATAAACCGGATTTCTCCATTTATTAGTTCTCCCTCTACTAGCACAGAGTTAATTGTACGTCCTTTGTAATGACATCCGTGTAACTGTATGATACCGTTTGGTAGCTATTCTCTTCCGCGTTTTTCACCTGCACAAGAAAGATGCAGGGATATCTTTCCGTAATCACACCTTCGGTTACATCATATTTGTGTCTTCCCAGATTACTCCGAACCTTTACTTTACTTCCTACATGCTCTGCTACGGCACGCCGGACACTGCCAACACTGGCTCTTACCATAAGATATCCCTCCGTTCTTAAAACACGATATATAGCATACGCATATGAGTATACCACATCTTATTGTGGTTGTCAATTTATGGTATCCTCGTCATCACATACCGTCCTTACTATCTTATGCAGTTTTAAGCCATTTTATTCATAATTTCATTCAAAATCTCGCAAGAAACCTCATCCTTTGTCTGGATTGGAAGCTCTTTTGCCCCCTCTTTCGTAATCAAAGTAACGACATTTGTATCCGTTCCAAATCCGGCACCGGCAACTTTCAGATTGTTCGCCACAATCATATCGGCGTGTTTCTTCTCTAATTTCTTTTTCGAGTTTTCTAACATATTTTCGGTTTCCATGGAAAAGCCACACAAAACTGCCCTTTTTCTTTATGTTCACCGAGCCATGATAAAATATCCGTTGTCCGCTTCAGCGCAATCGACGCTTCGCCCTCTTTCTTTTTTCGTCTTTTCTGTATTTACCGTAATCGGCGTATAATCGGCAACAGCTGCTGCCTTGATGATAATATCCTGCTCTTTGGCACGTGTTTTCACTGCCTCAAACATATCCGCTGCGCTCTCAACCGGCACAACATCCACATGAAGCGGCGCCGGCAGTTCACACGGACCGCTCACCAGTGTAACCTTGGCTCCGCGTCTTGCTGCCGTTTTAGCAAGTGCATATCCCATCTTTCCGGTCGAATGATTCGTCAGATAACGCACCGGGTCAATCGCCCTCTCGTCGGTCCGGCTGTAATTAAAACCCGTTTTCCTTCCATATCATGTTCATACTGGATTTCCTGTAAAATATGAGAAAGCAGCACTTCCTCTGAAGGCATTTTCCCCTTTCCGACTGCTTTGCACGCAAGAAGTCCGGTTGCCGGTTCAATAACCTCCATTCCGAAATCTCTCAATTTTTGAAGATTTGCCTGCGTAATCGGATTCTCATACATATTGGTGTTCATCGCCGGTGCCACCAATTTTTTACAACGGCACGCAAGAAGCGTTGTACTGAGCATATCATCTGCAATTCCATTTGCCATTTTCGCAATAATATTCGCACTTGCCGGCGCAACTAAAACCAAATCCGCTTTGTTGCCAAGCGAAACATGCTCAATATTATAGTTAAAGTTTCTATCAAACGTATCGACTAAGCATTTGTGATTCGTCAGTGTCTCAAACGTAATCGGATTGATAAAATTGGTTGCATTTTGTGTCATCAAAACATGTACGTCGGCGTGAAGTTTTGTCAGCATACTCGTCAGATTTGCGATTTTGTATGCGGCAATACTGCCTGTCACACCAAGCACAATAGTTTTTCCCTGTAACATAAAATCCCCCTTCTTAGTCAGACAACTGACCATGTTTTTCATAAGAAGATACACGTTTAATCTGGTTTTGTCATCTACGAAAACGACTTTTGGCTTATGGCCGAATGCTTCCTCAGGCGTCAAATCGCAATAACTCATAATAATAATGTGGTCTTCTACCTGAACCATTCTAGCAGCTGCCCCATTTAAGCAAATCATACCACTTCCCGGCTCCCCGGCAATCGTGTAAGTCTCAAAACGGCTTCCATTTTCTACATCGACAATCTGCACTTTTTCATATTCGTAAATGCCGGCCGCCTCCATTAAAACCGGGTCAACCGTAATACTGCCAACATAATTTAATTCTGCCTGAACCACTTTGGCACGGTGTATTTTCCCTTTTAACATCTGAATTGTCATGACGCTTATCCTCCAATCTTATGATTCGTAAATAAAGTTATCAATAAGTCTTGTTTTTCCAATATAAACGGCTACGGCAGCCAAAATGGAACCGTCAATCGTTTCTATTGTTTCAATATTATCAAAGTTTACAATTTCCACATAATCAATTTTGGCAAGTGGCTCCGACTCAATGATTTCCGTAATTGCCTGTTTCACGGTGGCAGCACTTTTTTCGCCGGCTTTCACTAATTCCTCACCACGAAGTAATCCTTTATGAAGAATAACAGCGGCTTTTCTCTCCTCCTTTGAGAGATAAGTGTTTCTCGAACTTTTTGCAAGACCGTCATCTTCACGGATAATCGGGCAGCCAATGACTTCGAGATTAAAATTCAAATCTCTTACCATACGGCGGATGACTGCTAACTGCTGTGCATCCTTCTGTCCAAAGTAAGCGCGGTCCGGCTCTACAATGTTAAATAATTTTCCAACTACTGTGCAGACACCACGGAAATGTGTCGGTCTTGTTTTACCGCACAATCCCTTCGTAAGTCCATCCATGTCAATGAAACTGCAAAAATCGCTTTCATACATATTTTCCGGTTCCGGATGGAAAATAAGATTTGCACCGGCATTTTCACAAAGCGCCGCATCTCTTTCCAAATCTCTCGGATAAGTTGCCAAATCTTCATTTGGTCCAAACTGCATCGGATTTGACAAATACACTGACAACGACACGGTCATTCTGCTCAACAGCCCTGTCAATCAGACTTTTATGTCCCTCATGGAGATATCCCATTGTCGGAACAAGACCAACGGAAAGTCCTTCTTCTCTCCATTTCTTTACCTGTTTTCTTACTTCTTCTACGGTTGATACAATCTGCATTTTTTCTTCCTCCTAGTACAACTTCTCAATAATGTCATCATCTATTTTGTATTCATGCTCACTGGATGGAAAAGCGCCGCTCTGGATTTCTTCCATATATTTCTGGAACGCTTCTTTTCATCACTTCTCCAATGTTTGCATAACGTTTTACAAATTTTGGTGTAAAGTCAGAGAACATACCAAGCATATCCTGGTAAACAAGTACCTGACCGTCACATCCATTTCCGGCACCGATTCCAATTGTTGGAATATCTAACTTCTCGGTCACAAGATTAGCAAGTTTACTTGGAATTCCCTCAAGTACAACTGCAAATGCACCGGCTTCTTGAACAGCAATTGCATCCGCAATTAATTTCTTTGCTGCCTTTTCCGTTTTACCCTGAACTTTAAATCCACCAAAAGCGTTAATCGACTGTGGTGTCAGTCCAAGATGTGCACAGACCGGAATTCCGGCACCCACAATTGCCTGAATCTGCGGACAGACTTCTTTTCCGCCTTCCAGTTTCACGGCTCCGGCGCGTCCCTCTTTCATCAACCGTCCGGCATTTACAACCGCATCATAAACGGATGTCTGATACGACATAAACGGCATATCCACAACAACAAGTGCATTTTTTGCACCTCTTGCAACGGCTGCTCCATGATGGATCATGTCTTCCATCGTCACAGAAATCGTATCCTCATAACCAAGAATAACATTCCCTAAGGAGTCACCAACCAAAATTGTATTTACTCCGGCTTCGTCTTCCAGTTTTGCTGTCGAATAATCATATGCGGTCAGCATTGAAATTTTTCCCCTTTTTCCTTCATCTGCTGAATCGTTACTACTGTGTTTTTCATTTATTGTGTCGTCCTATTCCTGCATATATCATTTAATAACTGAACCATCGTTTGATAATCTCTCTCGGGATTTTTCCGTCCGGCAATCTCTAACACCATTTCACCAAGTCTTAGATAAACTTCTTTTTCTGCCTCAGTCAACACGGATAAATGCTTTTTCACCGTTTCGGTATCACCTCTCAATCGGCCCGGTTAAGGCTTCTTCCGGCGATGAATGAAGCAGTGCTTTGATGTTATTTTGCACAAGCGGCGTTGCCAATTCCACCGCATCTTCCCTCGAAAATCCACAGTCCATAAGCATCCGAATGCACATCTCATACAAGCCAATCATCAGATTGCTTATCATTGATGCCGATGCATGATACCTTGTTTTCTTCGCCGATTCCATGACGCATACTTTATTTCCCGCTTTTCGGAAAATGTCTCCGACAACAGACAAGGCATAAAAAATCCCCTTCAGCGGTAAATATTACATGATTCAATTGTTCATACGATGTGAATTTGCTGCTGAACGCATACATAGGATGAAAGGACGCGGCAGATACTCCGTATTCCTCTCGATTTGAAAATAAATCGGATGATAATGAGCCACTAAAATGGCATACTATTTTATTTTGTATTGATTCTTTTTTCAGTTCGTTCCCACACTTTCCAACGCACCATCCGGCGTGGTAAGAAAAAGAATCGTGCTCTCTGCCACTAGTTCGGTACCAGAGAATCATATGCTTTTGTATTTGTAAAAGTCGCGGCCTCTTCCACGCTTTTTTTTGATTTACTACAGTACCCGGCAACCGAAAAACCATGCTCTGTCAGATATTTTCCAATCGAACAGCCAACCTTTCCGGCACCTATAATTCCTATCTTCATGTCATCACCTCCGTAGTCCGTGACAACACATTATCACCTGATGCAGTTTCCTATGAATACCGCTCATACGAGACAGAATAGCACAAATTGAGGGTTTTGTAAAGTGAGTATTTGTGAAGGGTTCGATGGTGTTTTTTAGGATTCCAGTAAATTATCAAGAAAAGTTTGCATTTCGTAAGCGCTCCCGCTAAACAAACGCGTAGGGGTATCGGCATGCAAAATACGCAATGCCGGATACCCACGTGTTTGTACTCACGAAATACAAATCTTTTCTTGATGATTTACTGGAATCCTAAAAAGATTAGTATCGAATCCTTGACAAATGTATGACATTACCTCCCCACCCACAAAAAACATTTCAAACGACTAATTTCTGCAACTTAGTTATCGGTAGCCTTTTGGGGAGAGGCCGTAACTTATCAAAAAAAAGGGTTGCGTTTTGTGAGTACAAACACGTGGGTATCTGGCATTGCGTATTTTGCATGCCGATACCCTTACGCGTTTGTCTAGCGAAAGCGCTCACAAAACGCAACCCTTTTTTTGATAAATTACGCCTCCCCAAAACCTACCAGTTCCTCTTTTTTTCTTCTGCTGCCGTGCGGTCATGCGGATGACCAGGCTCTGCGGCAGAACTCTACTGATAAAGGCAAGCACTTTCATTTTATTTTTCGGGACAATTACAATTTTTCGTTTTTCCATTTTACGAATTGCATAAGAAGCGCAGTATGTTGGTGTGATGGACGGTATCGCAAATTCTACATTTGCCACTTTATTAAATTCGGTGTCAACCGGTCCCGGACAGAGTGCACCCACATACACATTACTTTTCTTTTCCTTTAATTCAAGTGCCACAGCACGCGTAAGACTTGTGACGTACGATTTTGTTGCATAATAGGTCGCCATATAGGGGCCGGCTGGGAGGAGTCCTGCAGAAGATGCAACATTTAGAATCGAGCCCTCTCCCTGTTTTTCCATCTGGCAAAGCATCTGCTTCATAAGAAAATGCATGGCACGGATATTGACGTGAATCATTTCCACTTCTTTACTTAAATCCGTCTCTAAAAAACTGCCGCAGTCGCCAAAACCTGCATTATTAATAAATACCTTTACCGGTAATTTTTCTACTTCATCCATTATCTTGCGGCATTCTTTTTTTCTTCGCAAGGTCAGCCGTCAGAACAAGGCATTTGCGTCCCTTTTTCGTCCATTCCTCTGCGAGTTCCTGCAATCGCTCTTTCCGTCTCGCCACCAGAATCAAATCATAACCTTTTTTGCGAACTGCGCAGCAAACGCTTTTCCTATCCCGGAACTTGCTCCCGTTATCATAACAAATCCATTGCTCATAATGCTTCCCTTTCTGACTTTACGCTGATAAATTGGCAAAAATAATTGTTCCCTTCTTTTTCAACCATATACAAAGTACCACACTTGCTATCGCAAATGCAACCAAAATCACCGCAAAATACAAAGAAACTCCCATTGGATACGCCGTCGTGTAATAAAGCACCGACAGCACTATGGAAACAACCCATCCACCAAACATCGAAATCACAACACTAAGACTCTGCTTAATCGGCGCCAGCTCATTTGTCCAGGATAGATTTGGCATCTGCAATCCGAGAAACAATCCAAACAATGTAAGGAAGATTGCAAACACAATCGGCACTATCAAACCAAGAATAGTTTCTATCCCATGACTTGGCATCACAAATGCAAAACAGATTTCACACACAATAAGCGGCACAATGGTAAGCAAGAGCTGCACGCTGAGTTTGGCACGGAGCACCTGCCACAAATCCACCGGCAATGACTGTGCAATCCAAATATTTTTTCCTTCCAGCGATACCGACGGAACAACCATGTCATTCATCGACGCTAATAAACTAAGTGCAGTCACAACAAGGACAATCAGCATGCCCTCTCTTTCGCTTCCGAAAATCATATTCATGAAATCCAAAATGTCATTTCCCTTAAAAAGCATGACAACACCAACAATTGGAAGTGCAATCACACCAAGCCCGCAATTGAGCATATAATTCGGACTCGATAAAACCGCCCAAACTCCTTCTGCAAAATTGCCATAAAAAGGCGTTTTTCTTTTTTCTCTTTGTAAACAACCTTTTTCACACTGCCGCTCGAAGTCGCAATCTTAATAAAACTCCGCGACAAAACAACAAATGTCAGTGCACATAACACGGCAATGACAGCCGTGTAGAGAAGCATTGCTAAAGGTCACCTTCTCCGATTTTTCCAAACAGATAAACCGGATATGCACTCCCCTTTACTTTTTCTCCGTAAACAACCGCATTTATAAGAAGATTTTGAATCAAATCCTGCGCCTTAAAATAAACAAAATAATACAGGGCAAAAAAACATAGTGACAAAATCACGGTAATAAAACTTTTATTCTTTAACTTCAAGCTTATCTTTGCCACGCACCAGCCAAGCACGCAGGATAAAATTAATACCAAAAAAGAGAAATTAACAAAATCAACAGCACCGGACCAACAATTGTCAAAGGTGTTGCCTCAACTTCAACCCAGTAAACAATAACTGCCGGCAGCATCACAATTGCCGAATACATGAAATACACACTGGCAAGCCTTATCGTCAAGATACTCCGGATAGGAATTGGCATGGACAACAATAAATCATTATCCTTTGACAAATACAAACCGGAATAGGTATTAAACACACTTCCGAATGTGCCAAGTGCAATTGCAATCATTCCCATAATAAGAAAATACAGCCATTTCATATTTACCATGGCAAATGGTTTGCATAAAGAATCTGCCAAATAAGCAAACATTCCTCCCACAATACCAACCATAAGAATAATGAAAACCCAAAGAACAAAACGGTAGAAAAAACCGATCGTTTTTGTTCTTTTTGGCATCATAAAAATAGGCACGGAAAATTTCTGTCATCTGTTTTTTCAAAAGTATATGAAACATCATTCTCCCTCCAATTCCAAAAAATACCTCTTCTAAGCTGTCGTCACCCTTTACTTCCTGCATGGTACCGGATTGAATCAATTGTCCATTACGGATAATCGCCACTTTGTCACACAATTTTTCTGCCACTTCCAGTACGTGTGTGGAGAAAAAGATAGCACCTCCCTCATCACATATCTCACGCATCATCTGTTTTAAAATGTGTGCTGCTTTCGGGTCAAGTCCGACAAACGGCTCATCCATTATAATTAACTTTGGCTCATGAATCCACGCAGATATAATCGCAAGTTTTTGCTTCATACCATGTGAGTAGGAAGCAATCGGCTGCGCAAGATTTTCTGTCATCTCAAACAAATCAGCATACTTGCGGATTCTCTCCTGCCGTTTTTCTTCCGGCACACCAAAAATATCCGCAATAAAATTTAAGAATTTGATTCCTGTCATAAATTCATACAAATCCGGATTATCCGGAATATAAGCAATTTTTGTTTGCAGGCAAGCGGATTTTGCGGACGGATTCTCCTTTAATGAAAACTTCGCCTTTATCAAATTGAAGAATCCCGACAACCGCTTTCAGTGTTGTCGTTTTTCCCGCTCCATTGTGACCGATAAAACCATAAATTTCACCCGGCGCAATATGAAGGGAAAGATTATCTACTGCCCTTTTTCACCATACGTTTTTGTCAAATTCTCTATTCTTAACATTTTCTTTCACTCCTTATAATTATTGGGAAAGGAAGTCACGCCGGTACTGCGATGGTGTAATTCCCTCTGATTTCTTAAATACTTTCGTAAACACGCGGTAATCACCATAACCGGACTGCTCTGAAACTTCCGCAATTGAAAGTGAAGTCGAAAGCAGCAGTTTTTTGCGTGCTCCATCCGAATGTTTGTAAGGTATGTCAGAAAATTTACTCCAATTTCGTTTTTAGATAACTGACTGATGTACTGCGAATTTAAGTGAAATTCTTCCGAAAGAATATGTAAACTAACTTCTTCCGAAAGATGCTCCTGCATATATTTTGTAATTCCGGTTATGACACGTTCTTTTTTTCACAACCGATTTTTCCTTTACTTCGTTATTATAGAGACTAATTTTCAACCGGTCAATACAAGAGCCAAATTCCTAATTGACCGTCTTCAAAATATAGTCCGTAATCTGCAGCCGCAGAGCCTCCCTGCAATATGAAAAATCATCGTAACCGGAAACAATCACAAAAGCCATGGACGGATATTTCACCCGGCTTAACTGAATCACTTTCAGGCCGTTAATAATCGGAATATTAATATCCATAATCACAATATCAGGCTGCTCCTCATCAATTTTTGTAATTGCTTCCATTCCATCCGCTGCCTCGCCGACAACGACACACTCATGGGCTTCCCAGTCAAACAACTTTTTAAACCCTTCCCGAATCATTATCTCGTCATCGACCAGCAGCACTCGCAGTTTTTTTCATTTTGCGTCCTCCCTCATGCGGCAGCAGTAATCGTGCCGTCACTCCGCCGGTTTCATTTTCCATATAACTGAGTCCATACTTTGGACCACACAGCAATTTGATTCTTTTTTGCACATTTAAAATACCAATGCTGTTTCCCTCTAGTTTTGCTTGCTTCTTATCGTAGTGAAGAAGCATCTCATCAATGATATCTTTCCTGCCATCCGTAAATCCACTTCCGCTGTCGCGAATCAGGATTTCGATTGCATTCCCCTCTTTTTTTGCCGTAATGACAACCTCCCCCCGGTACCCTTTGTTTTTCAAGCCGTGCAGCAAACTATTTTCAACAAGTGGCTGTAAAATAAAATTCGGAACAAGACTTCCTCCCAAATCCGGGTCTATATCGTATTCACAATGAAGATTCGGATATCGGTAACACATCAAATCCATATAAGCTTCTAACAATTCCAGCTCATCATCCAGTGCTACCATCTGTCTGTCCACTTTTACGCTAATGCGGAAAAAATCGACCAGCCGCATCAACAAATCCGCCACTTTTTTTTATCCCCGTTAAGCTGCGCCTGAATTCGTATTGTGGCGAGTGTGTTATAAAGAAAATGTGGATGTACCTGACTTTTCAAATACAGCATCGACATTTTCTGCTCCGTCAATTCAGCCCTGAGTATATCCGGATTTTCCAAAGTCAGATAAAGGACAACGTCATCAATGTAATTCCCATTCCACTGATTAGCCACGTTGGATATGCCCCCTGCAAGCCGCACACCAAAAATTCAACCAAAAGTGCTACTCAATCGCAAACTTTTTCTTCGGATCAATCTGCTTCCAGTTCCAGATTAAAATTCCTGCGCACAGTGCCAGATAAATCGCGACTCCGCCATAACTGGCAATCACATAAGCACCTGCCGAATAGTTTCCATTTGGCGTTTGTATGTATGCAATCGGAAAAACAAGTGCAATGATTTCCAACACAATCAAAAAGATTTTCGTTTACCAGTCAAAAATCATTTTTTTTCTTGGTCTCTTCCTCCACAACAGCAGCAATGTACCGGTAAAACAAGTACAAAACACCTGCCATCGTTCCGACAAACACCCGGTGAAATGCATCGTTTACTGCGATTGGCACCTGCTCCAAATGATTTACCGTATAAATCGTTACCGCATCAAAAACAAGATGAACGATTACAACCAGCAGCAAAACAGAAAATGTCCGGTGCAGTTTCGTATGTTTTCTCTCTGCCGAATAATACATATACGCAATAAATCCTAAAATGATAATAAGCGCAATTTCCATTCGAAGCATTCTTTCACCCCCGACACAATAATTATAATCTGCCATGAAAAAAAGTAATAGGCGGATATTTTATGTAAATGTGTCTATTTTATAGATTTGGTTGTTTTTGTCATTTACATCCTCCTTACCACCTGCTATCATACATCTTTTATGTATCTATTTTGTATCGAAACCCTTTCCATATAAAACTTCCAGTTTCGCAATAAAATCTTCCAGAATAAACCGCGAATCCACCGATGTATACACCCGAATTTTCGGTCTTCCTTTTTCAAATTTATTGGTCGTGTCATCAAGTACAATCGGCGCCTCAGTTTCATGATAAAATCCACAATCCGGATCAAGCACCACACCAACCGCCGGCGAATCACCTAATGTCCAGCTCTCCCCTGCTGTCCATCCCGCATGTTCCGAATGATTATATGTTTCCATATTTTCAAATAAATGTCTTCCAATTTCTCCGCATGGCGCAATCCGTCTCTCAATCTCAGCAAGACTAATTCTCATTTTTCCATACACATCATTTGGAATCTGCCAAAATTCACACCACTGTTTAACACGTAGTTAATCGCCTCAACATCATTTCCCGCATTGAACTCACGCACTTCAGGCGTGCTGTACGCATGCCCCTGTCCACCAATCCACACAATCGTCATGTGTTTTGCAATTTCCTTCTTTTCATCATCGCACTCGCCACATTGGTAATCGCCCCAATGCATAGCACAAACAATGGTTTTTCATCCACCCTCATTGCTTCTTCAATCAAAAAGTCAGCCGCAGGTGAAACTTCCTCGCCTTGTTTTTTCTCAGAAATTTTGTTTCCTCTCCCATAAAAACGGGAACTTCTTTTTTCATTGCACGCAAAACCGTCAAAATTTCTTCGTAACTCTGTCGCGTACTCCCCCTCTCGATTAAACTGCTCAGCAAAATTGCCCTCACGTCAAACTTCTGGCACATCAACGCGTGGGCAATTGCAAATGGGTCGTCTGCCTCACAGGCAGCATCCGTGTCAATAATGACACGGACTTTTTATCTTCTGATACCTTGTACTGAAATGGCATGGTAAATCTCCTTAATTAAAAAACTACAACTAACAACATTTTAAACTGCTCTTTTCCAAATACTGCATGAGGGTGTTTTGCCGGCATAACAATAGACTCCCCTTCATGAAGTTCATAATCAACACCATCAATTGTGATTTTGCCAACGCCATCAAGACAAGTAACAAAGGCATCACCGCCTGATTCATGTGTACTGATTTCCTCGCTCTTATCAAATGCAAATAAAGTTACACTCAAATGCTCATTCTGCGCTAATGTCTTTGATACTACTTGTCCTGGCTGGTAAGCCACCTCATCTTTTAAAACCAAAACCTTCGCCATATCCATATTTTTTATTCCTGCCACTTTTATTTCCTCCTGTATATTTGTGATATTAGTATACCACTTAATATAGTATAATTATAGGAAAATATACGTTGTTATGACAACGAAAGGGGGGAGTTTATTTATCAAGTGACTTCTTTGTTAGGAATAGTATTTTACATTAATTACAATAACTTACTTAATGCTGCTAACTTTACTTTAATACTAAATCCTTTTTTCGCAGCTAAGTCTAAAATCCACTCTTTGTCTTCATTTCTATATGGATCTTTGAGAAATCTTTTAATGAACTTACTCACTTGACTCTTAAAAGACCAGTTCAAACTTGATGAATTATTAATCATTTTAAAGTCATTCACTGTTTGATTTTCATCAGCATCGACAACCAAATAGCGTAATATCAAAACATCAGCAAAAGTAAATGGCATTACATTATCTTCAAATTGTAATAATGACATATATGGTCCACCCTGCTTTGTATCATCAGTTACCAATGAGTATGCACCAAGGGTTTGCGCTAATGATATCGCATATACTTCACCCAAATCACCAGTACCATACAGATTTCTATTTTCCGAAAAATTATATTCAAAAATCTTATATATATGTAAATCCTTCAACTTCTGATCTGTATATAATTCAATCTTTTCCGGACGCAATATCAGAATCAACCTTATTTAGCACTTCCTGACCATGATTTTCTAATTCAATATTGCGAATCTGCTCGTAGATAATTACCCCTTCATCGAAAAAATCAAACAAAATATTCTCAAGACCAGCCTTATAGAAATGGATAATAACATTTGTATCTAAAGAGGCTCTCAATCGTCTAATCCCCCTATCAAATCATCCAAATCGTCCTCGTCATCAGAGGACTCAACAATTTTGTCACTTACATCATCTATGACAAGCTTATAATAAGCGAGCACACGCTCCAATGTTTCTTTTGGAACTGCATTATGATTATAATTATAGATAACATAATCAATATATTCATGCGGTATATCAATTACTTCGCTAGGCTCATTCAGCTTGCTATTACCACCAACTGCATGAAGTAAATTTCCAACTTTCATCTCTGTCTTAATATTATCAAGCCGCATCTTTTGGTCTGTATGAATCACACCCAGACTTTCCAATCGATTTAATGCCATATCAAAACTAACATTAAACTCAGACATAATCCTGGCAATATCCATTGCCGATAATCCACATTCCTGAAAATTTTGAATCTCCAAATCAATAAATCTATGAACATCATCGGATGGCATTAACAAACAAGCGGCAAAATAGTTTGCCTCCTGTTCTTTTTTCATCTGTGCTTCTCCCATTTATTGTTATTCTATCATCAATAAATGTGTTTTCATCATTTAAATGCAAAATTACATGTCCAACTTCATGGGCAAGTGTAAATATTTCTCTAGAAAGTCTGCTACAGCTATTTGTAAAAATAACGATATCGTTATCTTTTTTTTTTCATCATAAATCCAAGATCTGCATTCTCTCCCAGCGGATACCTAACTAATTTATATCTCATTCTTTCACATTCTTTGAACAGATTAATGATACCATATCTGCTAATTTTACAATTTGCCCTAAAATAATCAGCTTTTATACGAATTTCGCGCTTTCGTGAATCCTGCATTAAACTTACCCCTAAAACTTATCTTGTGCTGAATCTTTTCACACATATGCTTATTCGCATAAAATAAATCCAGCATATCAAATATTTTTTAGAAGATTCGTTTTCCTCTCCGGCTCTATACTGTACAACTGGAGTTTCATCTAAAACTTTTGTAATATCTCCAACCGTCACACCTAAAACCTCTGCCACTTTAGAAAGGATATCCAATGTAATACTATTAGCCCCACTCTCGATTCTTGCGTATTTCTGTCTACTGATTCCAATCTGATCAGCAACCTCCTCTTGCGTGAGATTATTTGCACTTCTTAATGCCTTAATACGGCTTCCTAACAATTTATTCATAATTATCCCTCCATTTCTATACACTTACATTTTATCACCTATTTGAGAAAAGTCAATTATGATGTTATGTTTTTGTAACATTCTGCGCAAATCCCCGTTCGTGTTATTCTACATTCACAACCTTAAGCATATTTGTCGTTCCGGATATTCCGATTGGAACACCCGATGTAATCACTGCTAAATCGCCTGATTTCAAAAAGTCCGGAGCATTTTCCTTTGTCTACCGCATGGTCAAACAAAGCAAATACATCTGTTTTCTCATCCAGTAATATCGGACATACACCCCACGACATTGCCATCTGACGCCAGACTCTCTTCGACGTCGTTCCACCAAGAACCGGACATGCCGGGCGGTACCTGGAAATCATTCGTGCGGTTCTTCCGGATTTTGTCACCGCAACGATGGCTGAAGCATTCAAATCGTATCCCGTTGTACAGGTTGCATGACAAACAGCTTCTGTAACATCCGGTTTTTCGTGGCGTCCACGATGATAAAAACGTTTCTCATAATCAATATCCGCTTCCGTGCGATTCGCGATCCGTACCATCGTCTGAACCGATTCCACCGGATATTTTCCGGCAGCAGTTTCACCCGAAAGCATAATTGCACTTGTGCCATCGTAAATTGCATTTGCCACATCGGCAACTTCTGCTCTTGTCGGTCTTGGATTTTTCATCATCGAATCGAGCATCTGCGTTGCCGTAATTACCTGCTTGCCTGCTTCATATACTTTACCGATAATCATTTTCTGTAAAACCGGAACTTCTTCTTCCGGCAGTTCCACACCCATATCACCACGTGCAACCATAATGCCATCCGACGCTGCAATAATTCCATCAATATTTTCAACGCCCTCGCGGTTTTCGATTTTGGCAATAATATGAATTCCATCGCCCCCATTTTCATGCAGAAAAGCACGGATATCTTCAATATCTTTCACAGTGCGCACAAAAGAAGCCGCAATAAAATCTACGTGGTTATTGATTCCAAAGATAATATCACTTTTATCTTTTCACTCATGTACGGCATATTCAAATGAAGTCCCGGCACATTAACACCTTTGTGGTTCTTCAATTCACAGTCACCGACAACTACGCAGTCAATCTGTGTTTCGTCAACCGCCTCAACAATCATTTCCACCAGCCCGTCATCCATCAAAATGCGGGTTCCCGGCTCTACATCTTCCGGAAGTTGTTTGTATGTGACATATGCCTTCGTCTCATCTCCTAACACTTCATTTGTTACAAGAGAAAACTTCTGTCCCTGTTTCAAATTTACTTTTACCATCTTTAAAATCACCAAGTCTGATTTCCGGACCTTTCGTGTCTAACAAAGCAGCAATTGGCTTTGATATTTCTTTCTTAATTCATACAACTTGTCAATTCTTTTTTGTTGCTCTTCATGGCTGCCATGTGAAAAATTCAGGCGTGCCACATTCATACCACTTTCGATACATTGTTCCAAAAATACCATCTCTGTCAGTTGACGGACCAAGTGTGCAAATAATTTTGTCTTTCTCATGATGCCTCCATAATATTATTTTGCTATCTACTTTTTGTGATAATAGTATCCTCTTTCATTGATATTTCGATTTTTCTTTCCTCTTTTGTATCGATTCCGGCGTGTGCGCTGTTCTTTATGAGTTCTCATCCACCACAGAATCAAAATGGTAATTGCAAGAGCGGCAACTACAAGAATACCGATTGTTAAAACCTTTTCCATGGGAAAGGTGCCTCATTCGCTTTTTTCTACCGCATCCACAAACCATTCGGACATATCAATACTGTCATTTAAAGTCGGATTTTTCGCATTTTCATAGTAAATCTCAGCGCCACCCGCTTCTTTTCCATTATAAGTATATGTAATTTTCCAATTACTTTTTCTTTGTCGCACTAACCTGCTGTGGTGTGTCATAATAAATTACTTTTTCTGTGCCTTGTCCAAAGTAACACCCTTTGGCAGCATAACCCCGGCTCCCTGTTCCACAGATAAAGGACCCGACTGCTGGTTATAATAGGAACTGTATTTGGTAAACAAATCACTTGTATTTACCGTATTATCTGTCGTTGTTCCAATTTCATAGCGTTTGTAATTTTCAAAACAATAATTCAAAATTCTTGTCGTATCGGTATACTCATTAGCATCCGGCGCCGTCAAAGGTGAATTTGGTGCACGCATGATAACGGAAACCAATGTTGTTCCGTTTTTCTTTGCATAAGTTACAAGCGTATAACGACACTTTGACGTATATCCCGTTTTGCCGCCCACGCAGTATTCATACAAATATTGGGTAAATGTGCTTGGATAAAGCATACCGTGATGATTATGAAGATAACGTTTTGCATGTTTTTTCGTTTTATTAATGATATAGCGTTTCGTTCCGGTAATTTTTGCAAATGTAGGATTTTTATAGGCTTCCTGTGAAATCAATGCCATATCGTGTGCCGTCGTATAATGATTTGACATCCACAAACCGTTTGCATTTGCAACATGAGTTCCCCTACATCAAGTTCTTCTGCCTTCTGGTTCATCATCGCAACAAAATTATCAATGCTTCCTGCGACATGCTCCGCCACACCATTACAAGCCTCGTTCGCCGACATAAGAAGAATGGCATATAAACTGTCTTCCATTGACAATTTTCACCCGGCTGGATTTCAATATTAGAAGCACCTGACTCCAAATTTGTCACGGCATTTCTTGAATAAGTAACCGTCTCCGACAACGACGAATTTTCAATGGCAACAAGAGCCGTCATTACTTTCCGTAATACTCTCCGGATACTCGCGCTTGTCTATATTCTTTTCATATAAAATCGCACCCGACTGAACATCCATTACAATTGCGGATTCCGCGGTAACCGATGGCTTCTTTTTCGCTTCTGAAGTAATACTTCCTAATAAGAGTCCGATTGCACAAAAAATAAGTGCCGCATATCTTTTTTCATCTCATGCCTCCAAAAATCATACTATTTCTTCTATCATACACGATTTTACCAATTTTTCCAACATCTTATTTGACATAATTTCGATTTATGGTACTATGATGCTATAATTTAAATGTTTACTATATGGAGGATTACTATGCGTTTACGAAATATCAAAGGTTCAAAAGAAGTGATTGCGGCAAGCCCCTATGTCGTTCAGAATCCGGAAGATTACAAAGGAAAATGGTCAGAATTGTTTCACAATAATCATCCTTTGCACATTGAAATCGGCATGGGAAAAGGGCAATTTATTCATACATTAGCTTCCGAAAATCCGAATATCAATTATATCGGAATTGAAATGTATTCAAGTGTTTTGTACCGTGCTTTAGAAAAACAAACCGCAGAGGAAAAACCAAATTTGTATTTTCTGCGATTTGATGCAAAATATCTGGCTGATATTTTTGCCGAACACGAAGTAGACCGGATTTATTTGAATTTTTCCGACCCATGGCCAAAAGATCGCCATGCAAAACGCCGACTGACAAGCGAGGGCTTTTTAAATCTTTATCATACGATTTTAAATCCGGATGGTTACATTCAGTTTAAGACCGATAATAGGGATTTGTTTGATTTTTCAGTTGAAACAGCCGAAAATTCGCCAATTTGGAATATTAAAGAACTTACTTATGATTTACACCACAGTGAATTTTTGCAAGGCAATATTATGACTGAGTACGAGAGCAAATTTGTCACAGAAGGAAAACCAATCTGTCGGTTTGTTCTTTCCCGCTAATTAGTTGGTAACATAATAGAACCTTTTTCATAGAATAAAGAAAAAGGTTCTATTTTTATGTCTTGTTTTAAACGTATATTATGTCAAAAATTAAATCATGGAAAATGCTCAAAAAGATACACTGCATCCTCTGCTCCATTGAAGAAATCAAACGATTACTTGGAATCAAAGGTTGAAATATTTTTCTTTTTCAGCTTTTTATCCAAAAACAGTTGCAAAAGATACATAATAACAGCTACTACCGGTACACCAAGGAACATTCCCATCACGCCAAAATAGGCACCGCCAACTGTAATTCCAAAGATAACCCAAAGAGGCTTAATTCCCGTCTGGTCACCCAAAATTTTTGGTCCAAGATACAGACCGTCAAACTGCTGCAAAATCAAAATCATAAGAGCAAAGATAAAGGCATAACGAATATCAATAAACAGATAAATCATAACACCAGGAATTGCACCAATTATCGGTCCGAAATAAGGTATCATATTAGTAATACATACAATCAGACTGAGAAGCAGCGCATACGGCAGTTTCAAAATGGACATTGCAATCAGACAGAGAATTCCGATAATCAGGGAATCAATCATTTTTCCAATCAAAATCCATTAAAAATGTGGCTGCACTGTTTCATTGTCTGCCAAACTTCCTGCTCTTTCTTTTTCGGAGACAGGGCATATACAACTTTTCTTGCACTTCTTTTTAACTTTTTCATATCCAAAATAATGTAAATGGAAATCACAAGCCCCATCAATACATTATACGACGTCGTCAATAAAGAAGATGAAACATGATAAACATAAGGAAGAATCTCAGAGCCATTGCTCATAATTTTCTTATATGCAAATTCCTTGATGTATTCAATTCCTCCACCAAGCCCGATAAACGGAATTTTTTCATTTAATTCCTTCTGGTGTGTAATCATATACTGATATCCATCTTGAATTGTATTCCCGAGTTCACCAATACTTTCCTTTATCTGAGGAATAATATAAATGAGTAAAACGGTGATTACGCCAATTACTACGACATAACTGATGATTACACTAAATGCTTTCTTAATTTTCGCCCCTTTACCGGGTTTCATTCGATTTAGCAGCGAATGGACTCTTTTTTACAAGCGGATTAATAAAGCAGGCAAAAAAGAATCCCAATATAAACGGCATCAAAATAGTCAGAAATTTTCCAATAACTGCTAATACAACTCCCCAGTTAGCAATCATTAAAAAGATAATGGCAATAATAGCAACCAAAGCTACAATATACCACATATTCGATACTAATGTTTTCAGAATTTCCAGGCATTTATTTTTTTCTCCATATATTCCTCCAAGTTTATACAATTTTTTTAAATTATTGCTTGCATTTTGAAATAGAATATTATATAATATTCCTTGCGTGATTGATGAAGCGCCATTAGCTCAGTTGGTAGAGCACCTGACTCTTAATCAGGGTGTCTGGGGTTCGAGCCCCCAATGGCGTACTCCCGAGTCCTTGTTTGGCAGACCTGCAACTGCTGGGTGAGGGCTTTTTTTGCCCTCATTTTTCTTTTTTATTCAGCAGTCATTGCCTGTTCCAAAGACTGACGTTCTTCTTCCGACAATGTTACAAACACTTCTCCGGATTTTACTTCCTTAATATAAATGTAACATCCCTCTTTGTTACTGTGCATCGAATTCATAATGAATCCATCGTTTTCTTTTGTCAAAAGAGTAAGTACAAAACTCAAAGTTCCGCCAACTTCTTTAAACGCATCATATTTTACCACGCCTACCTTCTGATAAGTCTTCAAAAGGTTTTCGTCAATTATATCCAAATGCTCATCAACTTCTTTGATTTTGCCATTGATATAATCCATATTGGCAAATTTCTTCTGAAATGCTTCTTCCAGACTTTTCCCATCGGAATCACGCATAAACTCATCATATCGTTTTCTCAGTGAGCTGTTCTTTCCTATTAAAATAAGGCAAAGAATCAATAAAATCAGGATTGCTGCAATCGCACCCAGTAAAACAACATCAACACTTAATCCATAATCACTAAACTGAAACATTTTTTCCTCCTTGTGAACATATGTTCTTTTATTTGAAGTATCCCAAAATCTTTTCTAAGTCGTCCTGTGAATAATACTCAATTTCAATTTTACCTTTATTCTCGGACTTTCGATTGATTCTTACTTTTGTTCCTGTCTTCAACTTCACTTTTTCTTCCATATCATGGTACAAAAGTCATTAGAAAGTTCTTTTTTCTTTGTTTTCTTCGCCGGCTGATTGATATTTTTCACTAATTTCTCAACTTCTCTTACACTGAGGTGATCTTTTGCAATCTTTTCGGCAATTTCAAGCTGTTTTTCACTATCTTCCAGACCAAGCAGTGCTCTTGCATGTCCGCTTGAAATTTCTTCTTCCATTAAAAGTGTCAACACATCATCACTTAATTTTAACAGACGAAGTGAATTGGTAATAGCAGAACGACTCTTAGAAACTCTCTCTGCCACTTCTTCCTGCTTCAAATTATATTCCTTAATCAAATTTTGATATGCTTTTTGCTTCTTCCACTGATTCAAGTCCTCACGCTGAATATTTTCAATCAGCGCGACTTCCATAATTTCCTGCGGTGAATAATCTTTAATAACAACCGGAACTTCCTTTAATCCCGCTAATTTTGCCGCACGCCATCTTCTCTCACCGGCAATAATTTCAAAATAATCATCTTTCTTTGCTACTACCAATGGCTGAACAATTCCGTGCTGCTTAATGGAATCACTTAATTCCTGTAACGCTTCTTCATTAAAGAATTTACGCGGCTGCTTTTTGTTTGGCTCCACTTCATTAATTTTAAAATTGTTTCTCCGGTTTTGAAACCGTATTCTTGTCCTCTTTTACAGCTCTTTGCGTTGCTTTCGGAGGAATCATGGAATCCAGTCCTTTACCCAAACCTGTTCTCTTGACTGCCATAATTATTTTGCACTCCTTTCATTACTTCCTTTGCAAGTGCCATATATGCCTTTGCTCCGGTTGAGCGGTTATCATACTGTGTAATCGGAAGTCCGTGACTTGGTGCTTCTGCCAGACGAACACCTCTCGGAATAATTGTATCGTAAATTGTCTGGTTCAAATTATTTCTTACATTTTCAATTACCTGCATGGACAAATTTGTTCTTCCATCATACATCGTAAATACAACACCATTAATCGTAAGTTTTGGATTCAATCGATCTTTTACAAGATTGATTGTATAAATAAGCTGGCTCAATCCCTCCAATGCATAATATTCACACTGAATCGGAACCAGTACCGAATCTGCCGTTGTCATAGAGTTAATTGTCAATGTATTCAAAGATGGCGGGCAGTCAATAATGATAAAATCATATTTATCTTCCACTTCTGAAATAATATCACGAAGAATATAGTTTCTGTCCTCCATATCCATTGTCTCAATTTCAATACCAGCCAAATTTACGTTAGCCGCTAAAACATCCAAATTTTCAAAAACATCTTTCTGAACACATTCATCAAATGAATTATCTCCAATCATCAACTGATACACTGTTGTCTCTAATTCATCCTTATCAATACCAAGTCCACTAGATGTATTTCCCTGTGGATCCATATCTATAATAAGAACCTTTTTCCCTTGTTCAGCAAGGGCAGCGGATAAATTTATCGTTGTCGTTGTTTTCCAACTCCACCCTTCTGATTTGCAATTGCCATAATTTCGCTCATACTTATCTTTCTCCAATCATAAAACTTATATCTTTATTATCGCTCACGCAATCCTACAGAACATTATATCATTTCGTATAATGTTTGGCTATATATTTTTCATGTTTCACGTGAAACATCTGTGAATCCTATCCGTGAAATGTTTCACGTGAAACATTTTATAGAGGTTTTTTCTTTGGTTTACCTTCTTTTCTAGGATACTTACTATTCGTCTCCTCTACTTTTCTGATAAATAATAAGTATCTTTCCTCTTTTTTTCTTAAAGAAAACTTGTCCAAATGATCAAACTTAGCCGATAATTCATGAAAAGCATTTTCTGCAAGTTTCACTTCTTCTTCCTGCTTCTTTCCTTTGTAAGAAACAAAATATCCATTAACCTTAGCAAATGGAACACAGTATTCCATAAGGATTGGAAGTTCTGCTACTGCGCGTGAAACAACAAAATCAAATTGATTACGATACATTTCATTTTGTCCGTAAGTTTCCGCTCTTCCATGAATTGCCGTTACATTGTTGATTTTCAGTTTATCACAAACCTGTTTTAAAAAATCTACTCTTTTTATTTAAAGAATCAAGCAAAACAACTTTGCTTTCCGGATTAAGAATACTAACACTATTCCCGGAAAACCAGCACCGGTTCCAACATCAAATACTTTATTTTTTCCATTCCATAAAGAATCTTTCATAATTAAAGCGGAATCTAAAAAGTGTTTCCAAACGACATCTTCATATTCTGTAATTGATGTCAAATTCATTTTTTTATTTTCTTCCACTAATATTTTGTAATATTCTTTTAACTTATTTTCCTGCTGATCACTCAATTCAATATCAAATTGTTTAAAAATATCTCTCATTTAATCCACCCTCTTTCGATGATACTGTTCTAAGTATACCGTAAGCACGGAAATATCGGATGGAGAAACACCACTGATTCTCGCTGCCTGTCCAACTGATTTCGGGCGAATATCGGATAACTTTTGAATTGCTTCCAATCGAAGACTTTTAATATCTTCATAATCAATATCCGAAGGAATCTTCTTACTCTCCAGCTTATGGAATTGCTCAACTTGTTTTTTGCTGTCGCTTGATATATCCTTCATATTTCAAATTAATATTTACTTCTTCTCTCACTTCTTCCGAAAGTTCCGGACGATCCTTATCAATCGGAGCTAACTTATCATAAGATAATTCCGGTCTTCGAATTAATTCTGCAAGACTGATTCCACTAACCAGACGGGTACTCTCATACTCATCTAATAATTTCTGCACTTCCTCGGTATTTCCGACATGCGTATGAAGAACACGGTTAATTTCCTTTTAATTTGTTCTTCTTTTTCTACAAAATGCTGATATCTCTCCTCTGAAATCAAACCAATCTCATAACCGAGTTTTGTAAGACGTTCATCTGCATTATCCTGACGAAGCAAAAGGCGGTACTCTGCACGGGAAGTCATCATACGATATGGCTCATTTGTTCCTTTGGTAACTAAGTCATCAATCAAAACACCAACATATCCCTGCGAACGATCAATGATAATTGGTTCTTTGTCAAAACATTTTCTTGCAGCATTAATACCGGCAACAAGTCCCTGTGCAGCAGCTTCTTCATAACCGGAACTTCCATTTGCCTGTCCGGCACTAAAAAGACCTTTTACTTTTTTTAACTCTAAAGTTGGTAAAAGTTCCAAAGAATCTAAACAATCATATTCAATTGCATACGCATTTCTTACAATCTTTGCATGTTCAAGTCCCGGTACCGAGCGGTACATTTCTCCTGAACATCTTCCGGCAGAGAACTTGACATACCGCCAACATACATTTCATTTGTATAATTTCCTTCCGGCTCGATAAATACTTGGTGCCTGTTCTTATCTGCAAACCGAACAACCTTATCCTCAATTGACGGACAATATCTTGGACCGGTTCCTTTGATATAACCGGAATAAAAGGTGAGCGGTCAAGATTTTCTTTATTACTTTATGTGTTTCTTCATTTGTATAAGTAAGCCAGCATTTCACCTGCTCTCTTTCCAAATCTTCCGGTTTATTTTCAAAGGAAAAAGGAACGATTTTTTCATCACCGTATTGAGGTTCCATTTTACTGTAATCAATCGTTCTTCCATCCATACGGGCAGGTGTTCCTGTCTTAAACCGACGCATAGAAATACCAAGTTTTTTTAATGAATCGGTAAGATGCGTTGCTGACTGAAGTCCATTTGGTCCGGTGTAAACAGAAGTTTCTCCTGTAATACATCTTGCATTCAAATAAGTACCGGTACATAATACAACAACTTTGCATGGATAAATCGCCCGGTATAAGATTTGACGCCATATACTTTTCCATCTTCTACTATAATATCTGTGATTTCACCCTGCTTGATGGATACACCATCTGTCTCCTCAATCACTTTTTCGCATTGCATAACTGTACTCTTTTTTATCTGCCTGTGCGCGCAAAGAATGTACGGCAGGTCCTTTCGATTGATTAAGCATTTTTGACTGGATAAATGTGCGGTCAATATTTTTTCCCATCTCACCACCCAATGCATCAATTTCTCTGACTAAATGTCCCTTCGACGTTCCTCCAACATTTGGATTGCAGGGCATCATTGCAATGCTGTCAACACTGACAGTAAACAATGCTGTCGTGCAGGAAAGACGAGCTAATGCAAGAGCAGCCTCGCATCCGGCATGACCTGCTCCAATTACGATGGCATCAAATTGTTCTGTCATAATTTTCTCTCCTTTATTTTCCCATACAAAAATCTTTAAAGATTTTATTAATGATATCTTCTTCGAGTGTCTCTCCTATAATTTTACCAAGTGACTCATACGCATGTGTTAAATCAATCGCATACAAATCCTCCGGCATACCAAATTCAATGCTTTCTAACACTTTTTTCCAGGCTGTCTTTTGTCTGAACCAAAGCTTCTTTTTGTCTGGCATTGGTAATATATAAATCATCTTTTTCTTCTATTTTCGATTCAATAAATTGTCTCTTAATATAGGATTCCAGTTCATCAATCCATCTCCCTTTGCAGCGGAAAACGAAATGACGTCTTTTCCTGACAAATTACATATTTCTTGCATACACAATGTCTGTTGCAAATCCGATTTATTTACTAAAAACAACGCCTGTACTGTTTTTGCATAAATCAAGAATTTCATAATCCTCCTTGGATAATTCTTTGCTGCTATCCAGGACTATTATTACAAAATCCGCTTTCTCAAGAGACTCTTTTGTCTTTTTGATACCAATACTCTCAATTTCATTTTCTGTCTCTCGGATTCCGGCTGTATCAATTAAATGTAATAATATATTTCCTATCACAATATCTTCTTCTAAGGTATCTCTTGTTGTGCCCGGAATATTTGTTACAATTGCACGGTTTTTCCCGAAGCAGACAATTTAATAAAGAGGATTTTCCTACATTTGGTTTTTCCAACAATTACCGTCTGGATTCCTTCTTTCATAATTCTTCCATTGTTACAATTTTCAAGCAAATGATTGGTATCCTTTAACAGTGCCCGCACATGGCCTTCAATTGTTTCATCAAAAGAATCCAAAGAAATATGTTCCGGATCATCAAGTGCAGCTTCCAAATAAGCAATATCTTCTAATATTACTTCATGAAGTTTCTGGATTCGATTCTTAATACTTCCTCTCAACTGACTCATCGAATTAGAAAGTGCCAACTCACTTTTCGACTGAATTACATCCATTACAGCTTCTGCCTGTGACAAATCAAGCCGTCCATTTAAAAAGGCACGTTTTGTAAACTCACCCGGCTCTGCAACTCTTACACCATGACGAACTAACAAATCCAAAATCACCTGACAAATATAGTGACCGCCATGGCACTGGATTTCTACTACATCTTCCGCCGTATAACTTTTTGGAGCTTTCATAAGAAGTACAAGAACTTCATCTATTTTTTCGAACCATCAAAAATAAAACCATACTGAACCGTGTGGCTTTTCTTTTCATTTAAATCAATCAAAGTTCCTTTTTCATTACAAAAAATACGGCTTACAATGGAAAAAGAATTTTCTCCGCTCACTGAATTACACTAATACTTCCATTTTTCGATGATGTAGCAATTGCGGCAATTGTTTCCTGCTCAAACATAAAAACTCCTTTTCTTTTGTCAAAAAAGGCTGAATCCTAAGAATCAGCCTTTCACACTTTTCTCTCAATCTTTCTTTTTCCTGATATGGTCTCTTGCGGTCACGGAATAATTATTGTTTCTTCTCCGATAATTATTTCTTCTTGGAAGTTCGAAGCAAATTCCCGATTCAAAGTAATAACCACTTTACGATGTGGCTCTTCACCTTCGCTATGTGTATCCACATATTTATCAGCCTGTAATTCCGCATGAATAATTCTTTCTCATATGGATTCATCGGCTCTAAGAAAGCAGGACGTCCTGTCTTCTTAACTTTGCTTGCCACATTTCTCGCCAGATTTTCAATTGTTTCTTTTCTTCTCTGACGATAATTTTCCGTATCAATCTTAATCTTCGTATAAAGTATCTTTGTTTTTATTTGCAACAAGAGAAGTCAAATACTGAAGGAATCCAAAGTCTGTCCGCGTTTTCCGATTAACATACCCATCTCAGTACCCTTCAACTCGATGCGGATTTCATTTTCCACTTCATCAAACTCTGTTTCAATCTCTACATCTAATTTCATAGCCTGGAATGTTTTTGCTAAAAGTTCTTAACCGTATCAACTACATTTTCTTTTTTGCGAACGCGGATAACTGCCGGTTTACTAAACAAACCTAAAATTCCACTTTTTTTCTTCAACTACTTCATATTCAATTTGGTCACTTGTTGTTTCCATCTGGATTAAAGCATTTGTCAAAGCTTCATCTGCTGTTTTTTGCAGAAAACTCTTTCCACTCTTCCATCTTAAATTCCTCCTATTTTTTATCTTTCTTTCCAGAAAGCATGTGTGCATATCCCGCAATACTGCCGGATTCAAAATCTTTATTTACATGAGTCTGAACCTCTTCCTCTTTGGAAGATGAAGCAGCGGTATTCTGATAAGCGGATGCAGATTTAATTCCTGCTGTTTTCTTTTTCGCATACTCTTCCATCTGACGATTCATAGCTTCACGTTTTGCACTTTTCTTCGTTGCTTTACCCTTATTCTTTTCAATCAATTCATCCAAAGAAATGCTGTCAACTTTGCGGTTAATCAAAATAGCTTGTACAATTCTAAACAAACTACCGATAATCCAGTAAATACCAATACTTACGTCAAAGGAAAGACAGAAAAATCCTGACATAACAGGCATCATGTAGTTCATCATCTTCATAGAACTCTGCATCTGATCCTGTTCACCGGCATCTGTTTTTACCTGAAGAAGTTTCGTATTAATAAACTGAAGAACCATAGCCAAAATCGGAATCAAAAAACCAAAATTCCGGCATATGGATAATTTGCTCTATCTTTAAATAGAGACATCGGAGATTCATTAACCAAAAGTCCCAAAAATTTATAAGCTTCGGATTTTCTTTCATCGAACCAATTCCATTTACATAATATGGAATGTTACGAATGACATTATACAAAGCAAAAAGAATCGGCATTGTTATCAAAAGAGGAAGACATCCACCAAACGGACTAATTCCATATTTTGCATAAATATCCTGCGTCTCCTGATTCATCTTCATCTGGGATGCCTGATCTTTTTATTCTTGTATGTCTTCTGAATTGCTTTAATCTCCGGGTTAATCTTAGTCATCAACCGAGATGATTTCTGCTGTTTTGCGTTGAGAGGATACATAAGAATATATACAAATAATGTAAATATTACAATACACCAACCAACATTATGCACTCCTAATAAATGGTACATACACCAGTCGATGCCATTCATAGCCAACCCCAATAACTGATTCAACCAACCTAATGGGAACATATTTTCCTCCTAATACTGTTTACGGCACAGGATCATAACCACCTTTGTGAAAAGGGTGGCATCTTAAAATTCTTTTTATAGCCAAAAACCACCTTTTCCTGCACCATACTTTTTGATTGCCTGAGCAGCATACTCAGAACAACACGGTGTATAGATACAGGAAGGTGTTCTTTTCAATGGTGATATATATTTTTGATAGATGTATCACAGCTAATAAAATTTTCTTCACACAATCACTTCATTTCAATATTCCATGTATTTTCAATAAATGAAAAACTGCGCCGTCTACTTCTTTAAAATTCTTATTTTTACATCTTTTCGGGCAACAATAATAATTCGGTTACCCTCTTTCACCAATGCGTCATTCTTACGAACGGATTCTCTTAACAATCTGGTGATGTGATGACGCACAACACTGTTACCAACTTTCTTACTTACAGAAAAGCCGTAACGACTGGGACCACTCTCCCCTGTTTTAACATACATAACCAGATACTTATTTGCTTTCGATCTACCTTGCTTGTAGACCTTTTGAAATTCAGGATTCTTTCCTAATTTTTCAAACATTTTCTTTTCCTCACCAGGGAGAAGAAAAGGTCAGTAAAAATCTGACCTTATGCAGACAATTTCTTTCTTCCCTTAGCTCTTCTTTTGGCAAGCACTTTTCTACCATTTGAAGTGCTCATTCTTTTACGAAAACCGTGAACTTTCGAACGCTGTCTCTTTTTTGGCTGATATGTCATCTTCATTTTGCATACACCTCCTTTATAAAATAATAACGAAATCCGTATCAAGCCTAATTATATTATCATATATTCCAATAGTCAAGCAGTTCTTTGCGTTTATCAACAATTTTTCTAAAATCATGTCAATAAAATTTGCTTTTTGCCTCTTATTTGTAGTACAATAAAAACGTATGATTTTACCCAAATTCAATTTTTATTAGGACAGGCAGGAAATTTAATGGAAAATGAAATTAAAGACAAATGGAACGAAATAATTACATATATGAGGGATACTTATAATATCAACGGCGTTCTTTTTCGTACATGGATTAATCCACTTACAATTGTTTCTTGTGATAATGACACAATTATCCTTGCAATTGATGAAAAAGAACAGGGCGATATCCTTGGCTTAATCGAAAAAAATACAAAGTTGCTTTTCAGGTATCCATCGAAGTTATTACAAATCATCAACTGGATGTCCGTTTTATTTATCAAAATGAGATGGATGCGAAAGGAGTTTCTTCCTATAATAAAGAGGAAATGCTGGAAGAAAAATATCCATTCTTAAAACAAGGTCATTCCTTTGATACATTTGTCGTAAGTAACAGTAACAACATTGCTTATAATGCTGCTGTAGCAGTTGCCGAGAATCCAAACGGCCAGTTATATAATCCATTATTCTTATATAGTGGTCGGGACTTGGAAAAAACTCACCTGATGCATTCGATTGCCAGATACATTTTGGAGAACCATCCGGAATACAGCGTTATGTATACAACCAGTGAGAATTTTATGAACAATGTTGTCGATGCCATTCGTACGAATCGAAAGACACAGGATACTGCTGCTACTTCAAACCTGCGAAAGAATTACCGAAACGTTGATGTACTCTCATCGATGATATTCAGTTCATCATTGGTAAAGACAGTACGCAGATTGAGTTCTTTAATACCTTTGAAGCTTTGTACCAGTCCGGAAAGCAGCTAGTCATTTCCAGTGATAAGCCGCCAAGTCAGATGGAGCACTTGGACATGCGTTACCGCTCCCGATTTACTTCCGGTATGACAATTGATATTCAGCCACCTGATTATGAAATGAGTATGGCGATTTTAAGAAACAAACAAGAAAATTCTGATATTCAATTGAATGAGGAAATTCTTGATTATATCGCTACAAACATAAAATCCAATATTCGTATCTTAGAGGGTGCTTATAATAAAATTCTTCTTTTGCAAGATTTACAAAGCCAAAAGATAACAAGAGTGACTTAAATATGGCAAAAAGAAGCATTAAAGGATTTTATCTCGCCAAATGAAAATATGGTAATTACGGCAGATTACATTATTGATATTGTAGCCGACCACTTTAACTTAGATAAGGAAGCGATTCTTTCTGAGAAGCGGACCAAGACTGTTTCGATTCCGAGACAGATATGTATGTATTTGTGCAATGAATTAACAAATCTTACACTTACGGAAATTGCTGTAAAGCTCAAAAGATCGAACCATTCAACAGTTATCCACGGTGTTCACAAAATTGAACAGGATATTCTCGTTGATAAAGAGTTAGAAGAAACCATTAATGTGTTAAAGAAAAAGCTCAATTCTTAATAACTTGTTGATAACTGTATTTTTTTACGTCAATAACTATTTAATAACCTGTTGATTGTGAAAATTGTCATTTTTTTCATAGACATTCATTCACAGTAACAAACAAGTTATAAAAACTTACACATAAAGGTTAAACCACTTAAATTAAGGGCTTGTAAGACTTGTCCACAAATAAACAGCCCCTAATACTATATACTACTAGCTAATACTTTAATTTATTATGTTTACGGAAGGAAAGGAGTTATTCACAATATGAAGTTTACCTGTACCAAAACGAATTTAACAATGGAATTAACATTGCCCTGAAAGCAGTACCGGGAAAAACAACGATGCCAATTTTGGAATGTGTTGTAATTGAAGCAAAAGGAGATATGGTAAAGCTGACTACGAACGATATGCAGCTTGGCATTGAGACAAAAATACCTGCAGAGATTGAACAGGATGGTATCATTCTTGTTAATGCAAAATGATTTCTGAAATTGTTCGCCGTCTTCCGGATGATGATGTGAATTTTGAAGTTGATGAGAATAATAACATTCTCCTGTTTTGTGGAAAATCCAAGTTTAATATTCCGGGTATTCCTCATGATGAATTTCCGATGCTTCCAAAATTGAAGCGGATAAGACAATTCACATTTCGCAGTTTACCTTAAAGGAAATGATAAGACAGACCATTTTCTCAATTTCCGATAATGAAAGTAATAAGATTTTGACCGGTGAATTGTTTGAGATTAATGGGGATGAATTTAAGATTGCTTCTCTTGATTTAGTAAGAGTTTCAATTCGTAAGATTCACCTGAAAGAAAGTTATGACCCGATTAAGGTTGTTATTCCGGGTAAAACATTGAGTGAAGTGAGTAGAGTTTTAAATGGTGGAATGGATGATGAGGTTTCAATTTCATTTTCCAAAACCACGTACTTTTCGAGTTTGATGAGACGGTTGTTGTATCCCGCCTGATTGAAGGAAACTTCTTCAACATCGACCAGATGTTAAAGACAAATTATGAGACAAAAGTTAAAATCAATAAAAATGAATTATACGGATGTATCGACCGTGCTACTCTCCTTCTTCGTGAAGCAGAGAAAAAACCGGTGATTCTTCACATCAAAGAAGATGAAATTCAGATGGAGATGAATACCAAAATCGGTTCGATGGATGAAGAAGTGACGGCTGAAAAAAGAAGGAAAAGATTTAGTCATTGCTTTCAATCCAAAATATATTAATGATGTATTAAAAGTAATTGATGATGAGGAAGTGACTTTGTATTTGTTTAATGCAAATGCTCCTTGCTTTATCAAGAATGAAGAAGAATCCTATATTTACTTGATTTTGCCGGTAAATATGAATTAGAAATGAGGATGTTATGCAGGAAATAACAATTAAGGATGAGTTTATCAAACTGGGTCAGGCTTTGAAACTGGCGGGGCTTGTCGGTTCCGGGGTGGAAGCAAAAGTAGTGATTCAGGATGGTGAAGTAAAAGTAAATGGTGAAGTGGATGTAAGAAGAGGAAGAAAATTACATCCCGGCGACTGTTTTGAATTTGAAGGAAATGAAGTAAAGGTAACATCTGTATGATATTAAAGTCCATTGAAATGAGTAATTTTCGTAATTATGAAAGAGAAGAATTTCATTTTCATGAAGGAACGAATGTGTTGTACGGTGATAATGCACAGGGAAAAACGAATGTGCTGGAAGCCATTTACCTTGGGGGCACGACAAAGTCGCACAAGGGAAGCAAAGATTCGGACATGATTATGAAAGGAAAAGACGAAGCTCATATTCGATATTATGTAGAAAAGAAGCAGTGTACTTATAAAATCGAAATTCACATGCGTCGGGGAAAGACAAAGGGAATTGCGATTGACGGGCTGCCGATTGGAAGCAGTAAAGAGTTGATGGGATTATCCCACATTATCTTCTTTTCGCCGGAAGATTTAGGAATTATTAAGGATGGACCGGAGCAGAGACGAAGATTTATGGATATGGAATTGTGTCAGTTAGATAAGGCATATCTTTATTTTCTGACACAGTATAAAAAAATATTAAAACAGAGAAATGCGCTGCTTAAGCAAATTCAGAAAAACAGTGAATTGAAAGATACGCTGGAAATCTGGGACAAACAACTGGTAGAAAATGGAATCCGGATTATACAAATCAGGGAACAGTTTGTAGAAGAAGTAGCAGCTATTATGAACCAAAAACATTTCAACCTGACAGGTGGTCTGGAAGAAATGGAAGTAATTTATAAGCCAAACTGCAAGGCAGATGATTTTGCCACACGCTTATTTATAGAGAGTGAAAGAGATATTTTACTTGGTACTACTACCGTGGGACCTCATCGTGATGACATGCAGTTTTTTATTAACGGACAGGAAGTAAAGGTTTACGGTTCGCAGGGCCAAAAAGAACTTCGGCTTTGTCCCTGAAGATGGCGGAAATCGAAATTGTAGAGAAAACAATCGGAGAAAAGCCAATTCTTTTATTGGATGATGTTCTGTCTGAACTGGACCGAAATCGTCAAAACTATTTATTGGAAAATATAAAAGGAATTCAGACGATTATTACTTGTACCGGATTAGAAGAGTTTGTAAAAAAAATGGAATAAACATTAATCAGACATTTGAAATTGTTCAAGGAAAAATTAATGGCAATTGAGAAGATGGAGGTTTTTCATGAGTGAAGAAAAAGAAGTAGTATATGGAGCTGACCAAATACAGATTTTGGAGGGGCTTGAGGCAGTAAGAAAAGACCGGGTATGTACATTGGAAGTACATCGGAGAGAGGTCTTCATCATTTGGTATATGAGATTGTCGATAATGCAATTGATGAGGCATTGGCCGGTTACTGTGACGAAGTCCAGGTATTTATTAACAAAGATAATTCGATTACAGTTATTGACAACGGACGAGGAATCCCGGTTGGAATTAATCATAAAGCGGGAAAACCGGCGGTCGAAGTTGTATTTACCGTGCTGCATGCAGGTGGTAAATTCGGCGGTGGCGGATACAAAGTATCCGGTGGACTTCACGGTGTAGGTGCATCGGTTGTAAATGCATTGTCTGACTGGCTGGAAGTTGAAATTTATCAGGATGGAAAAAAATACATCCAGCGATATGAAAAAGGAAAAACAATGTATCCTTTAAAAGAAATCGGTACGACAGATCAGAGAGGAACAAAAAGTTACGTTCTTGCCGGATGAAACAATTTTACGGAAACAACAGAATACAGTTTTAACATTTTGAAGCAGAGACTTCGTGAAATGGCATTTTTGACTAAGGGAATCAAAATTATTTTGACAGATTTAAGAGAAGAAGAACCTTATTCAGAAACATATCATTATGAGGGCGGAATTAAAGAGTACGTTCAGTACTTAAACAAAAAAACAAAGAACCTTTGTATGAAGATATCATTTACTGCGAAGGACAAAAGGGCGATGTTGTGGTAGAAGTAGCATTCCAGCACAATTCAGCTTTCAATGAAGGATGTTATAGTTTTGTAGATAATATCACAACGCCGGAAGGTGGAACGCATCTGGCAGGATTTAAAAATGCACTTACAAAAACGTTTAATGACTATGCGAGAAGCCAGAAGATTTTAAAAGATGCAGATCCAAACTTAAGTGGAGAAGATATCCGCGAAGGTTTGACGGCAATTATCAGTATTAAGATTCCGGAGCCTCAGTTTGAGGGACAGACAAAAACAAAAGTTAGGAAACTCTGAGGCAAGAGGAGCTGTTGATAATGTTGTGAGTGAACAGCTGACATATTTTTTTAGAGCAGAACCCGACAATTGCCAGATTGATTTGTGATAAAGCATTACTTGCTCAGCGTGCCCGCGACGCGGCGCGCAAAGCGCGCGATTTAACACGCCGTAAAACGGCGTTAGAGGGAACCAGTCTTCCGGGTAAGTTAGCAGATTGTAGTGACAAAAATCCGGAAAACTGCGAAATTTACATCGTAGAGGGAGATTCCGCCGGCGGCAGCCAAAAACGGCGCGTGACCGCGCAACACAAAGCGATTCTTCCACTTCGTGGAAAAATCTTAAATGTAGAAAAGGCACGCCTTGATAAAATTTTTGGTGAATGCAGAAATTAAAGCAATGATTACAGCATTTGGCACCGGAATTTCAGAAGATTTTGATATCAGCAAACTGCGTTATCATAAAATCATTATCATGACCGATGCCGATGTCGATGGTGCACATATTGCTACGCTGCTTTTAACATTTTTGTATCGCTTTATGCCGGAGCTGATTCGTCAGGGTTATGTATATCTGGCTCAGCCGCCTTTGTATAAAATTGACAAAAATAAAAAGTCCTATTATGCATACAGCGATGAAGAGTTAAATGCAACACTTGAAGAAATCGGACGTGATGGAAACAACAGCATTCAGCGTTACAAAGGTCTTGGTGAGATGGATGCTGAACAGTTGTGGATACAACAATGGATCCGGAGAAACGTATTTTACTTCAGGTTACAATGGATGAGGAACAGTCTTCAGAAATTGATTTAACATTCAATGTATTAATGGGAGACAAAGTAGAACCAAGAAGAGAATTTATTGAGAAAAATGCGAAGTATGTTAGAAATCTCGATATTTAGGAAGGAGTAATGAAATGGACGAAAATATTTTCGACAAAGACAGTTTTGATGCAATCAAACCGGTGGATTTGAAAGAAACAATGGAAACTTCCTATATCGATTATGCGATGTCGGTTATTGCTTCCCGTGCACTGCCGGATGTCAGAGACGGATTGAAACCGGTACAAAGACGTATTTTGTATGCAATGATTGAATTAAATAACGGACCGGACAAGCCACATCGTAAGTGTGCCCGTATCGTCGGTGATGCCATGGGTAAATATCATCCACATGGTGACAGCTCAATTTACGGTGCTTTGGTTAATATGGCGCAGGAGTGGTCGACTCGCTATCCGCTCGTCGACGGCCACGGAAACTTTGGTTCCGTCGCTGGTGACGGTGCTGCCGCCATGCGTTACACCGAGGCAAGATTAAGTAAAATTTCGATGGAAATGCTTTCCGATATCAACAAAGATACGGTTGATTTCATGCCGAACTTTGACGAGACCGAAAAGAGCCGGTTGTATTACCATCCCGTTTTCCAAACTTATTAGTAAACGGTACCTCCGGTATTGCTGTAGGTATGGCGACAAACATCCCTCCTCACAATTTGACGGAGGTTATTAATGGTGTCGTAAAAATCATTGATAATCAGGTGGATGAAGGAAGAGAAACCGATTTAGATGAAATTATGGAAATCATCAAAGGACCGGATTTTCCAACAGGTGCTACAATTCTCGGACGTCGTGGAATCGAAGAAGCGTACCGTACCGGTCATGGAAAAATCCGCGTGCGTGCGGTTACTGACATTGAGCCTATGGCAAATGGCAAGAACCGGATTATCGTAACGGAACTTCCTTACATGGTAAATAAAGCCAGACTGATTGAAAAAATTGCAGAACTGCACAAAGATAAAAGAATTGATGGAATTACAGAACTCCGCGACGAATCGAGCCGTGAGGGAATGCGTATTTGTATTGAGTTACGAAAAGATGTGAATGCAAATGTAATTTTGAATCAGCTTTATAAACATACACAAATGCAGGATACCTTTGGTGTCAATATGTTAGCACTTGTAAATAACGAGCCGGTTGTCATGAATCTTTTGCAGATGCTTCAGTATTATTTGAAACATCAGGAAGAAGTCGTAACAAGAAGAACAAAATATGATTTGAACAAGGCAGAGGAAAGAGCCCATATTTTAAAAGGATTATTGATTGCACTTGATAATATTGATGAGGTAATCAAAATTATCCGCGGTTCGGAAAGTGCTGCTTTAGCGAAAGAACGTTTAATTGAGAGATTTGGACTGGATGATGTGCAGGCGCAGGCAATTATTGATATGCGTCTTCGTGCACTGACCGGTTTGGAGCGCGAAAAATTAGAGACTGAGTATGCCGAACTTCAGAAAAAATTGCTGAATATAAGGCTATTCTTGCAGACAAAAATCTGTTACTTGGAGTAATCAAAAAGAGATTCTTTTGATTCGTGATAAGTACGGTGATGAGAGAAGAACTTCGATTGGATTCGATGAATTCGATATTTCCATGGAAGATTTAATTCCGGTTGAAAATACGGTAATTGCCATGTCACACCTTGGTTATATTAAGAGAATGACAATTGACAATTTCAAAAACCAGCACCGTGGCGGCAAAGGTATCAAGGGAATGCAGACCATAGAAGAAGATTATATTGAAAATCTGTTTATGGCGACAACACATCATTATCTGATGTTCTTTACCAATTTAGGTAAAGTGTACCGTATGAAAGCCTATGAAATTCCGGAGGCGAGCCGGACATCGAGAGGTACTGCAATTATTAATCTTTTGCAGTTACTTCCGGATGAAAAAATTTCGGCTGTAATTTCCATCAAAAGAATTTGAAGAGGATAAATATCTCTTCATGGCAACAAAAGATGGTACAGTCAAAAAACACCGATTTTAGAGTATGCAAATATCCGTAAAACCGGTTTACAGGCAATTACTCTGCGCGATGGAAATGAATTGATTGAAGTAAAAGTAACGGATAACAACCGTGACATTTTCCTTGTAACAAAGAGAGGACAATGTATCCGTTTCAATGAAAAAAAGATGTGCGTACAACAGGCCGTACATCAATCGGTGTGCGAGGCATGAAGATTGATGAGAGCGACGAAGTAGTTGCTATGCAGATGGATATACAGGGACCAAACCTTTTAATGGTTTCTGAGTTTGGTATGGGTAAACGTACAAGCATCGATGAATTTGCTCCGCAGTTTAGAGGCGGTAAAGGTGTAAAATGCTATAAAATTACAGAAAAACCGGAAATGTAATTGGCTGTAAAGCAGTTGAACCGGGAACAGAAATTATGTTAATTACAACGGAAGGAATTATTATCCGAATTGGCGTGGATGATATTTCACAGCTTGGACGAGTTACTTCCGGCGTTAAACTGATGAATTTAGATAGTTCCAAAGATATCCGTATCGCCAGCATTGCCAGAGTGCATGAGGAAGAGACGGATGAGGACGAAACAGAAGAAGAGTCATCAGAGAGTGAGGAATAAAAATGAGGACGATTCATACAGATGAAATAACAAAGTGCATAAAAGAAATGTGCATGCAGGTAAATGTAGATTTATCACCGGATGTAAAAGATGCTTTGTTAGCCGGAAAAGAGAAAGAAGAATCGACAATCGGAAAACAGATTTTGGAGCAGTTGGAGAAAAACTTGGAAATTGCGAAAGAAAGCCAGATTCCGATTTGTCAGGATACCGGTATGACCGTTGTATTTTTACGCATCGGACAGGAAGTTCATATTGATGGAGATTTTTTGGAAGATGCAGTGAATGAAGGAATCCGCCAGGGCTATGCAGAGGGGTATCTGCGTAAATCGGTTGTATCCGACCCAATCCTCAGGAAAATACAAAGGATAATACACCGGGTGTTATTCATTATGAAATTGTTCCGGGAGACAGATTGGAAATTACAGTTGCGCCAAAAGGATTTGGCAGCGTGAATATGAGTCGTGTCTTTATGTTAAAACCGGCAGATGGAATCGAAGGTGTCAAACAGGCAGTTATCCGGGCAGTAAAAGACGCCGGTCCAAATGCCTGTCCTCCTATGGTAATTGGTGTAGGAATTGGCGGCACTTTTGAAAAATGCGCTCTTTTGGCAAAGAAAGCCCTGACACGTGAATTAGGAAGCCATTCAGAAATTCCGTACGTGAAAGATTTTGAAATTGAGGTTTTAGAAGCCATCAATAATCTTGGAATTGGTCCGGGTGGATTAGGGAGGCCGTGTTACAGCAATCGGATTAAATGTCGAAACCTATCCGACACATATTGCCGGACTTCCGGTTGCCGTAAACATTTGCTGTCATGTAAATCGCCACATTACAAGAGTGTTATAAAAGGAGAAGGTTTTCATGGATAAATATATTGAGACACCACTGACAAAGGAGAAGGTAAAAAGAACTTCATGCAGGAGATTACGTGTATATAACGGGGACAGTATATACAGCGCGTGATGCTGCCCATAAACGGATGGTGGAACAAAAGAGCAGGGAATGGAACTTCCTTTTATAATGAAAGACCAGATTGTCTATTATTTAGGACCTACTCCAAATAGAGAAGGCCAGGTGATTGGTTCTGCCGGTCCGACAACCAGCAACCGTATGGATAAATATGCGCCGACTCTTCTTGACGAAGGATTAACCGGGATGATTGGAAAAGGAAAAAGAAGTGAAGCGGTTATTGATTCCATGAAAAAAAATACAGCTGTATATTTTGCAGCTGTAGGAGGTGCCGGAGCACTTCTGTCAAAGTGCATCAAAAAAAGCGAAGTAATTGCCTATGATGATTTAGGAACAGAGGCAATCCGCAAATTGTATGTAGAAAATTTACCGGTTATCACTGTAATTGACTGCGACGGAAATAACCTATATGAAACAGCACCTGAAAAATATAAAAGAAGTCATTGACAAACATTATATTTTTTTGATAAAATATTGCTTGCACTGAAAAAGTGCGGCGAATTGAATATTGCATTGATATTCAGCTGGAGAAGTACTCAAGTGGCTGAAGAGGCGCCCCTGCTAAGGGTGTAGGTCGTTCGCGCGGCGCGAGGGTTCAAATCCCTCCTTCTCCGTTCAGACAATCCTGTTATTTACAGGGTTGTCTTTGTGTCTGAGAGAACATTTAAGAATTGGTTTTCTTGTGTCTCATTAGACAAAAAATATCAAGATATTGTGCTAAAAAACATTTTGTAATTTTTAAAAAAAAAAAATGAAAAAAAGTGTTGACAAGTACAAACATATTTGATAAGATAGTATTCGCTGACGCAGTAAAGCGCACAGCAAACGGAATCAAAACAGATTCCAAGAACCTTGATAATTGAACAGTGAAACAACCTTGAAAAATTATAAAAATCATTTTTTCGGACAAGGACATTCGATAAGAATGAAACCAAAGCCCGATTCAATTCGTTTCGAACGAAACAACAGTAATCGAACAGGATAATTAGCCAAGCTAATTTCTGAGCGATGCAAACTTTAACATGAGAGTTTGATCCTGGCTCAGGATGAACGCTGGCGGCGTGCTTAACACATGCAAGTCGAACGAAGCACCTCTCCCGAAGATTGACACAGCTTGCTGTAGATTGATTCATTTGAGGTGACTGAGTGGCGGACGGGTGAGTAACGCGTGGGTAACCTGCCTCATAGGGGGGACAACAGTTGGAAACGACTGCTAATACCGCATAGTAAGAAAGATTCGCATGTTTCTTTCTTGAAAGATTTATCGCTATGAGATGGACCCGCGTCTGATTAGCTAGTTGGTAAGGTAACGGCTTACCAAGGCGACGATCAGTAGCCGGCTTGAGAGAGTGAACGGCCACATTGGGACTGAGACACGGCCCAGACTCCTACGGGAGGCAGCAGTGGGGAATATTGCACAATGGGGGAAACCCTGATGCAGCGACGCCGCGTGAGTGAAGAAGTATTTCGGTATGTAAAGCTCTATCAGCAGGGAAGATAATGACGGTACCTGACTAGAAGCCCCGGCTAACTACGTGCCAGCAGCCGCGGTAATACGTAGGAGCAAGCGTTATCCGGATTTACTGGGTGTAAAGGGTGCGTAGGTGGCAAGGCAAGTCAGATGTGAAAGCCCGGGGCTCAACCCCGGTACTGCATTTGAAACTGTCTAGCTAGAGTGCAGGGAGAGGTAAGCGGAATTCCTAGTGTAGCGGTGAAATGCGTAGATATTAGGAGGAACACCAGTGGCGAAGGCGGCCTGCTGGACTGTTACTGACACTGAGGCACGAAAGCGTGGGGAGCAAACAGGATTAGATACCCTAGTAGTCCACGCCCTAAACGATGAGTACTAGGTGTCAAAAATTTCACAGGGCTTCGGTGCCGCAGCAAACGCATTAAGTATTCCACCTGGGGAGTACGTTCGCAAGAATGAAACTCAAAGGAATTGACGGGGACCCGCACAAGCGGTGGAGCATGTGGTTTAATTCGAAGCAACGCGAAGAACCTTACCAGGTCTTGACATCCTTCTGACCGTTCCTTAGCCGGAACTTCTCTTCGGAGCAGAAGTGACAGGTGGTGCATGGTTGTCGTCAGCTCGTGTCGTGAGATGTTGGGTTAAGTCCCGCAACGAGCGCAACCCTTATCCTTAGTAGCCAGCGGTTCGGCCGGGCACTCTGGGGAGACTGCCGGAGATAATCCGGAGGAAGGTGGGGATGACGTCAAATCATCATGCCCCTTATGACTTGGGCTACACACGTGCTACAATGGCGGTAACAAAGGGAAGCAGCCTCGCGAGAGTGAGCAAACCCCAAAAATGCCGTCTCAGTTCGGATTGTAGTCTGCAACTCGACTACATGAAGCTGGAATCGCTAGTAATCGCAGATCAGAATGCTGCGGTGAATACGTTCCCGGGTCTTGTACACACCGCCCGTCACACCATGGGAGTCGGATATGCCCGAAGCCAGTGACCCAACCGCAAGGAGGAGCTGTCGAAGGTGGAGCCGATAACTGGGGTGAAGTCGTAACAAGGTAGCCGTATCGGAAGGTGCGGCTGGATCACCTCCTTTCTAAGGAAATAAAGTAGAGGTTGTTTTACTGTTCAGTCATCAAGGATGACAAAAGTTTCTGGTGTCGATGCGCTTATGGGACACACCCGTTCCCATCCCGAACACGATGGTTAAGACGAAGCGGCCGATGGTACTATACTGGTAACGGTATGGGAGAGTAGGTGGATGCTAGATTCATGGGCTTATAGCTCAGCTGGTTAGAGCGCACGCCTGATAAGCGTGAGGTCGATGGTTCGAGTCCATTTAAGCCCATTTATCCAGTTACATTAAGTGTAACATGGGGGTATAGCTCAGTTGGGAGAGCACCTGCCTTGCAAGCAGGGGGGTCAGGAGTTCGAATCTCCTTATCTCCATTTGATAATTCAAGAAGCATTGAATTATCACCAGTACCTTGAAAACTACACATTGAAAAAGATTGAAGACATCGATTGTCAAAAGACAATCAAAGACATCAATTTTACCGATTTAAAGAATCTATTCTTTAGAACGAGAACCAGGAAGTATGATTACTTTGTAATCATGCATTCATCTCTCAAGAACCGTGCCGGTGTATTATCGCTAATGCACTGGAACAAAAGGTCAAGCGAATAAGAGCGCAGGGTGGATGCCTTTGCACTAAGAGCCGAAGAAAGACGTGATAAGCTGCGATAAGCTACGGTGAGGAGCAAATATCCATTGACCCGTAGATTTCTGAATGGGGAAACCCGGCAGGAGAAACTCCTGTCACTGTATGGTGAATACATAGCCATATAGAGGGAACCCGGTGAACTGAAACATCTAAGTAGCCGGAGGAAGAGAAAAAAACAGTGATTTCCTAAGTAGCGGCGAGCGAACGGGAAAGAGCCCAAACCGGATTGCGTGCAATCCGGGGTTCGACTGCAAACGTCATTGTAAGAGGATAACAGAATGGTTTTGGGAAAGCCAGCCAGAGAGGGTGAAAGCCCCGTACGTGAAATCTGATTACAGGCAGCAGGATCCAGAGTACCACGAGACACGTGGAACCTTGTGGGAACAAGCGGGGACCACCCCGTAAGGCTAAATACTCCTTAGTGACCGATAGCGCATAGTACTGTGAAGGAAAGGTGAAAAGAACCCCGGGAGGGGAGTGAAAGAGAACCTGAAACCCTGTGTTTACAAGCTGTGGAACCACCATATGAGTGGAACCGCGTACTTTTTGTAGAACGGTCCGGCGAGTTATGGTTGCTGGCAAGGTTAAGGACGAAAAGTCCGGAGCCGAAGGGAAACCGAGTCTTAATAGGGCGCCAAGTCAGCAGACATAGACCCGAAACCGGGTGACCTACCCATGTCCAGGTTGAAGCCGCTGTAAAAGGCGGTGGAGGACCGAACGCACATCTGTTGAAAAAGGTGGCGATGAGGTGTGGGTAGCGGAGAAATTCCAATCGAACTCGGAGATAGCTGGTTCTCCCCGAAATAGCTTTAGGGCTAGCCTTGAGTTAGACATATGGAGGTAGAGCACTGAATGTGCCGCGGGGGCGTCAAAGCTTACCAAAGCCTATCAAACTCCGAATGCCATGTTGCCGATGCTCAGGAGTCAGACTGCACGAGATAAGTTGGGTAGTCGAGAGGGAAACAGCCCAGACCTACAGCTAAGGTCCCAAAGTACATGTTAAGTGGAAAAGGATGTGGGACTTCGAAGACAACTAGGATGTTGGCTCAGAAGCAGCCATACATTCAAAGAGTGCGTAATAGCTCACTAGTCGAGAGGTCCTGCGCCGAAAATGTCCGGGGCTAAAACATGACACCGAAGCTTAGGAACAGAAATGTTGGTAGGGGAGCATTGCTAGAGGAACGAAGCAGTACCGTAAGGAGCTGTGGACTTCTAGGAAGAGAGAATGCCGGAATGAGTAGCGAGAGTAAGGTGAGAATCCTTACGGCCGAATATCTAAGGTTTCCAGAGTAAAGCTGATCTGCTCTGGGTAAGTCGGGACCTAAGGCGAGGACGAAAGTCGTAGTCGATGGATAACAGGTGGAGATTCCTGTACTCCGTATAAACAGAACTGTGGGGACACGGGTGGAAAGCCTGACCCGGGAATGGAAAGACCGGGACAAGCGAGGTACCTGATAAGGAGGCAAACCCCCTTATCAATGGGAAGACGTGATGTGGAGCGAACCAAAGGGTAGCGAAGCAGGTGAGCCAGCCGTCGAGAAAAGCCGCTATTGTTTTGTACGGACCCGTACCGTAAACCGACACAGGTGGATGAGGAGAGAATCCTAAGGCCGACGGGAGAAGCATTGTTAAGGAACTCGGCAAAATGACCCCGTAACTTCGGGAGAAGGGGTGCCTGAGGAATCAGGCCGCAGAGAATAGGTCCAAGCAACTGTTTAGCAAAAAACACAGGTCTATGCGAAACCGAAAGGTGAAGTATATGGGCTGACGCCTGCCCGGTGCTGGAAGGTTACGAGGAGTGCTTAGAGGCTTGCCTCGAAGGTGCGAATTTAAGCCCCAGTAAACGGCGCCGTAACTATAACGGTCCTAAGGTAGCGAAATTCCTTGTCGGGTAAGTTCCGACCCGCACGAAAGGCGTAATGATTTGGACGCTGTCTCGACAATGCACCCGGTGAAATTGAAATACCAGTGAAGATGCTGGTTACCCGCGCCAGGACGGAAAGACCCCATGGAGCTTTACTCTAGTTTGATACTGGGATTCGGTACTGCATGTACAGGATAGGTGGGAGACTGTGACTCTGTGACGCCAGTTGCAGAGGAGTCAATGTTGGGATACCACCCTTGTAGTATTGGATTTCTAACCAACAGCCGTGAACCGGCTGGGGGACAATGTCAGGCGGGGAGTTTGACTGGGGCGGTCGCCTCCGAAAGGGTATCGGAGGCGCTCAAAGGTTCCCTCAGAATGGTCGGAAACCATTCGAAGAGTGCAAAGGCAGAAGGGAGCTTGACTGCGACACCGACGGGTGGAGCAGGTAGGAAACTAGGACTTAGTGATCCGGTGGTATGAAAGTGGGATTGCCATCGCTCAACGGATAAAAGCTACCCTGGGGATAACAGGCTTATCACTCCCAAGAGTTCACATCGACGGAGTGGTTTGGCACCTCGATGTCGGCTCATCGCATCCTGGGGCTGTAGTAGGTCCCAAGGGTTGGGCTGTTCGCCCATTAAAGAGGTACGCGAGCTGGGTTCAGAACGTCGTGAGACAGTTCGGTCCCTATCCGGCGCGGGCGTAGGATATTTGAGAGGAGCTGCCCTTAGTACGAGAGGACCGGGGTGGACTGACCTCTGGTGTACCGGTTGTCATACCAAAGGCACGGCCGGGTAGCCAAGCCGGGACGGGATAAACGCTGAAGGCATCTAAGCGTGAAGCCCCCCTCAAGATAAGATATCCCTGACAATAAGTCAATAAGACCCCTTGAAGACGACGAGGTAGATAGGTCCGAGGTGGAAGTGCAGTAATGTATGCAGCTGACGGATACTAATAGGTCGAAGGCTTGACCTTGTTGGTTCAAAGAGAGAAACATCAATGTGTAGTTTTGAAGGTACTATCTAGTATCTTTTACGAATATATTTCGTGGATGGCCTAGTGGCTCAGTTGGTTAGAGCGCCGCCCTGTCACGGCGGAGGTCGTGGGTTCGAGTCCCATCTGGGTCGTTGAAGCAAACGCTTCGTAGAATTTCATATAGGGATTCACAAAGTATGGGGTCTTAGCTCAGCTGGGAGAGCATCTGCCTTACAAGCAGAGGGTCACAGGTTCGAGCCCTGTAGGCCCCATCCGTGCCGACGTGGCTCAATTGGCAGAGCAGCTGATTTGTAATCAGCAGGTTACCGGTTCAAGTCCGGTCGTCGGCTTCATGGGCGGATTCCCGAGTACCAAAGGGGACGGACTGTAAATCCGTTAGCTGTGCTTTCACAGGTTCGAATCCTTCTCCGCCCATTCCAAAAAAGATAAATTTTTTTGGTGGGTAATGATTTGATATTTTACGAATGAGACTAGGATATCAAAGTTGATTGTCGCGGGGTAGAGCAGTCAGGCAGCTCGTCGGGCTCATAACCCGAAGGTCGTAGGTTCAAATCCTGCTCCCGCAATTTAAGCCCAGATAGCTCAGTTGGTAGAGCAGAGGACTGAAAATCCTTGTGTCGCTGGTTCGATTCCGGCTTTGGGCATTATGGGGCATTAGCTCAGGTGGTAGAGCACTTGACTTTTAATCAAGTTGTCCGGGGTTCGAGTCCCCGATGCCTCACTAGAGATCAGAGTAGTCTGGTCTTTTTTTTGTTTCTGGTTTAATTGAATCCGGAAATGTATTTTCAAGGCTAATCTTAATTAAGTTCTTGGTGCCTGTGGAATGACTATGGGTATCATATGTGCTGCCTTTTGTTTCTTAGGGATAATAAAAAACAAATTCTTTATATATTTGTGATTTAGTAGTTGTCAGAAAAGTTGTCAAAGAAGAGCAAGAAAGGAAACTAAGGTAGGTAGCATTGGTTTGTGCCAAGTGTTCGTTGGCACAAACACAATGAGGGCTATACTTGATATTTTTAAAATAATTTGTTATACTTGATTCCAACGGTGAGCACCTACCAACAGTCAGGCTAATTTTAGTTTGACTGTATTTTTTTAAGGAGGTGATAAAAATGTCAATGATATGCCAATAGCACTGGTGATATTCTCGAACATTATTTATCAAATTTGTGCAAAGGGAGTTCCAAAGAATATAGATGTTATGGCATCTATGACAATAACGTATCTTGTAGGAGCAGTTTGTTCTGCTATTATGTATTTTGTGATGAATAAGAATGGCAATTTATTACAAGAGTATATGAAAACAAACTGGGCACCAATTTTTCTTGGTATATCTGTTGTTGGATTGGAAGTCGGTTTTATTTATGCGTATAAAAATGGGTGGGCAGTAAGTACAGCATCAATTGTGCAGAGTGCATTTTTGGCAATTGCATTAATTATTGTTGGGGCAGTTCTGTATCATGAAACGATAACGGCGAACAAAATAATTGGTATAGTTATATGCCTTATTGGACTGTATTTTATAAAAAATAAAGGGAGAACAAGAAATGAATGGAAAACTTTAGTTGTGCCGGCGAAAAAGAACTGATATAATCAAGATGTGAAAAAGAAATACAAATCGAAAGTTGTGGAGGACCTTATCATGAAAGTCATTTTTGTCAGGCATGGAAAAGATGACAATAAATACCGTGGCGGATGGAGTAAAATAGACTTAATCCCAGAAGGGATTGAACAAGCAAAAGCAATTGCCAATCACATGAAAGAAAACAGTCAGGAATATCACATTCAGCGGATTATTGCAAGTGATTTAGCAAGAACCATATCCACTGCTCGTTTTATATCTGCTGAATTAGGCTTACCAATCCAACAAGAGTATCGCCTGAGAGAAATGAATAATGGCGATTTAGCAGGTATGCTTAATGAGGAAGCTCTTAAGCAGTATCCTGCCTCTTTTTTAGCTCATTAAAAATGGATGAAGCATACCCAAATGGAGAAAGCCCCAGTGATTTCTTTGCGCGAATTAGAAGCTGGTTTGATGAATTTGTTGAAAAAAAGCAAAAATACGAATGATAATATTTTGATAGTAACTCACGGCGGAGTAATCAATATTATTTACCATCTGGTAAACGGAATAGAATGGAACAACCAAAGTCATATTTATAAGGTAGCGAATTGCAGTGTCCATGTTTTAGATATGGACACAATGAAATTTGAAGTTGAAAACAAAATCGATTTCTTGCTATCCGCAGTAAACTAAAAAATTCCAATTTTTGAAACTGAGCAATCGGAATTTTTTCGTCAGTCTATAGAGGGGAGGAAAAATGCTCAATGGATTACAAAGATGCGATCGTAATATTTGAAAACAACACAAAAAGAAGTGTTGTTCAAATAGAACGCTGCAGTGTTGGTATTGCGAACTATGTTTTTATTGTCTCCACTGCAAACGAAAAGTTTGTTCTCAGATGCAGTAAAGATGAAAATGCCTATAAAGATACTGTTTATTGGCTTAATAGGTTGTCTGTATGTGAAATACCGATACCGATTGTCTTGTCAGAGGGAAAATACAAAGACTATTCCTATCTGATTCTCTCTTATATCCGTGGAGATGATATTGGTAATGTCTATTGTAAATTGAATGATAGCGAGAAAAAGCAAATTGCCAAGGAAGTAGTTAAGATACAGCGAAAGGTTTCAAGGCTTGATATCCATGCGGATATGGAATGGACATGGAACTGCTTTGTTGACAAAATGCTGAATCGTGCTGAAAAGAGAATAAAAAAGAAAGAACTATTTTGACTTTAACAAAATATATATCATAAAGAAATTACAACAAGAAATACAGGAATATTTGGATAAGGTTCCGATAGCACCGTATTTGGATGATATCAGTACAAAAAACTTATTGATTTATGAGGGTAATGTATCTGGGATAATAGATATTGATTGGATGGGATTTGGTGATATGCTTACCTTTGTTGCATTGACAAGGGTTTCATTACTCAATATGGATTTGGATACTAAATATATTGATTATCTATTAGACGAGATTCGTCCAAACACGATAGAGTACAAAGCGTTTATATTCTACTGCTTGATTTATTGTGTGGATTTCATGGGGAAAAGGTATGCAATTTCTTGATAAAACAATTCCAGTAAATGAAAATATAATCGAGAGATTGAATGATATCTTTGACTTTCTTATGGAAGAATGGGACAAATATTGCAAACGGTAAATTCAAGTTTTGAAACTGAGAAATCGGAATTTTTCAAATTGATAAAAAATATACAGAAAAACAATTTATAAATATGAAACAAGGATGGTAAAAAGAAAATTGAAGGTAAAGCAAAGAGTATATCAACTTATAAAATCCGTTCATCTGGGCGAAAGAAAAGCCTGATTGAAGATTAACAGCATAATATAATAAAGGAGAGATTGACATGTTCAGAGAAATGAGAAGATTTAAGCAGCAGATAACAACAGAAGAATGTAAAAAAGGTGTTGAAGGAGGAGAAGAGGGCAGCGTTTTCGGTAATCGGTGATGACGGATACCCATATACAATACCAATTAATTTCTATTATGACGAGGCAGACAACATCATTTATTTTCATGGAGCAAAAGAAGGACATAAGGTTGATGCAATGAACCGATGCGATAAAGTTTGTCTGACTGTCTGGAATCAAGGATTCAAAAAAGAAGGACATTGGGAATGGAATCAACAAGCGTTGTTGTTTTTGGAAAAGTGAAGCTAGTAACAGAAAAAAACATCTTTGAGGATCGGTTGAGAAAGCTAGCAGCAAAGTATTATCCAAACATTGATGAGATTGAAAAGAAATGGAGCATTCTTCAGCACGGCACAGCTGTTTGCCATAAAAATCGAACACATGACGGGCAAACTCGTCAACGAAAAAATAACATTCAGGCAACTTCTAATTGTTTTGTAAGAGGGAATATCAAAGAGGCAATGTAAAAAAGCCACTGGCGGAAGTGCAGATGGCGATGGAACAGTCGATGGCAAAGTATTCCCTGAAGGATATCGCCGATTATATCGATAAAAAGATACATTTTTAGGAATATGTTTATTATACGCATGCCTGTAACTAAAAAACTTATGGGAATCATAGGGAATAAAGGAGAATTAAAAATGTTAGATAAAATGGAGGTATACTATTTCAGTCCCACGGGAGGAACGAAAAAAAGTGAGTAGTATTTTTGCGGATGCGATGGAAAAAGAAGTAATCTGGCATGATCTGGGAAGTAAAGAACCTATGATGGAGAAGCCGGAAGGTGAAATGACTGTTGTTGCATCTCCTGTTTTTGGAGGCCGTATTCCTTCAGTTGTACGTGAAAAAATAGAAAAATTCTCAGGAACCGGAAAAAAAGGCAGTAACGATAGCGGTTTATGGAAATCGGGCATATGAAGATGCCCTGTTGGAAATGAATGACATTCTGACGAAATGTGGCTTTTACGGTAATTGCTTCAGGTGCATTTGTAGCGCAACATTCCATGGCACCTGAAGTAGGAGCGGGAAGACCAGATGGAGAAGATGAGAAAGAAATCCATAAATTTGCAGAAACTGTCAAGAATAGCACTGCTGTAGAGAATGTTCAGGTTCCAGGAAATCACCCATACAAACCAGAGATGAATATGCCGGTTGCACCAATTTCCCTACCATCCTGTACGAAGTGTGGAAAATGCGTAACTGTCTGTCCGACAAACGCTATTTCAGTTGCAGATGGAGCAGTGATTACGGATATAGAGAAATGTATTCTTTGCATGGCATGCACCCATATCTGTACGGAACAGGCGAGAATTCGTCCGCTTCCATTACAGCAGAAAACGGAACAGATGCTTGGTGCCTTAAAGGGTGTCAGAAACAAAAATGAAGTGTTCTTATAAGGAAACTTCCAGTTTGCAAACCTGCTAGATAATCAGAACAGTTAAAATTGATTGGAGGATGAACGAAAATGAAAACGATAGAAATTGTCGGAGAAAATTATTGTGGTAATTGGGATAAAACCAGAACTGCTTGCAGAGGTATAGTTATAGATGGAGACCGTATTTTACTTTCATATGCAGCAAAGACAAATCAGTGGATGATTCCCGGCGGAGGTTTGGATAAATATCTGATTGATACAGCCATTAAGAATATTGAAGGCAAAATAACAATGAAGGAAGCGCAGAATCTTATTGACAGTTACTATAAAGAAAGACCAGTGCATTTGTTTGACGATGAACGTACCGAAGAAGCAGATAAGGTTTCTTCCCGTATTGCAGAAATTCTTTCTGAAACAGCGTTCTCATTTTCTCCGAATGAGTATATCGCTATCCACCGCAAACTCTTTCGGGGGATTTATAACCACGCTGGAAAGATTAGAGATTATAACATCACAAAGAAAGAATGGGTCCTTGATGGGGCAACTGTTATGTATGGCAGTGCTTCAGAATTGAGAGCCACACTGGAATATGATTTTTCGCAGGAGAAGGACTTTAGTTATAAAGGACTTTCAATGGATGAGATTATCCATCATCTTGCGGTATTCATTTCAAGGCTATGGCAAATCCATATCTTTGGAGAAGGCAATACAAGGACAACAGCGGTATTTTTCATTAAATATTTGCGAATGCTGGGATTCGCAGCAACCAACGACATTTTTGCGGAAAATGCATGGTATT
>VOFG01000339.1_pt1 | contig 90000 bp, 99 predicted proteins | sample 5384171 | NCBI WGS metagenome assembly VOFG01 (sample SAMN12384726, study PRJNA508395) | human gut metagenome | isolation source: healthy gut F | host: Homo sapiens
TCTCTTTAAGATTTGTCGGAAAAACTCCTTACCCAAACAAAAACTACAATCGCGGTTGCAATGAGTAATTCTGCAAGAATTACAGAAGCATTCCATATTTCAAAATAGAAATGCCCAATGAAATAGACCGCAAAAAAATCAAATAAATTCCAATCGAATACATAATATTTTTGGAAATTTGAGTGCGTTTCTGTTCCCTAACTAACATCTGTTTCTGTTGTTGTTCCAGAATTTCTGTTTTAACCGATAATTCATCTATCTCTGATGGTTTTAACAGATAATCCACGGTAACATCGAATACTTTGCTTAGTTCAACAATCTTTTCTACTTCGGGTATGACCTGCCCACTTTCCCATTTTGAAATAGATTGTCTTGAAACATTAAGCTGCTCAGCCAGTTGTTCCTGTGTTAATTCTCTACTTTTGCGTAGTGTTATAAGTTTTTCTGCGAACTCCATATGTGTTCCTCCTTTTGATTTTGTGTATAAATCTTATCAAAATACTCATTTGCACTCTAGCAAGTAAGCTATACAATTACATGACAAACGGTAGAGTTTAAGTGCTTTCTTGTATATCTTGATTGTCATTCTACTTTATATGCCTATTTTAGCATAGAAAAAACGTTTTCTCTATTACTCCATTATTTTACGGAATAGTGGGCTGTCTTTCTTTATTTTAGTTGTGTTACTTTATCACACATGAGCATTTGCACCGGGATTATCGTTACCATATCCTTCCAGAAGATTGATAACGCCCCATACGCCGACACCTGCACCGATTGCGGTTACTACTGTTTTAAGTCCTGTTACTGATGTTGTAAAAAAGCCCATTTGTTTGTCTCCTCTTCAAAAAAAATAAAAAGGGAGCTTCTCTGAATTATAATTTTTAGAAAAGCTCCCATATCATATGTTCCATATTCAGTTGTAAAACAACTTCTGGTCACAATGTCCAGAAGTTAAGCTGTGATTTCTCCGACATCGCATACCTCATCCACCACATCATTCCTCTTAAAGCGGAGTCTGTTGCGGTTCTTGACGTATCTTTCAATGTCAAACTCATTCTTTTTGTCATAATCGGATAACAGCGGGTACTGCTTATGCTTCGTTATATCAAACTTATCTGAGAAAAATGGTCTCACACCTCTAAGCTGCATGATACACTTGCTGCCATCCATAACCGCAATCTCGTCCTGACTCATTAACTCCTTTCCGGTCTTTTGATAATTCAGACCGTAGGACTGGCTCGTACCTCTCGTATCCGAGGTATTATAAAGGTCAATTGTTTCTTTTCCAAGGATTTCTGCCAAGTCTTTCAGAGTATCTTTCTCTTTTCCTCCCAGAAACAGGGTAGTGTCGCAGTTTCCTTCAATCGTGTAAGCGTTGTCCCGGTACAGAGCCTTGAGCTGTGACTTTGACTGCAAAATAATAGAAGCTGATATTTCTCTCGACCTTATGGTCGCTATCAGCTTCTCAAACTGTGGAATCTGCCCGATGTTTGCAAACTCGTCCAGTAAGCACCGGACGTGAATCGGCAGTCTCCGTTATATACATCATCTGCCTTGTCACAAAGCAGATTGAATAACTGCGAATACATGATACTTACAATGAAATTGAATGTCGCATCGGTATCGGAGATAATGACAAACAGTGCTGTCTTTTTCTCCCCAATGTATCAAGCTCCAGTTCATCATAAGCAGTCAGGTCACGCAGCTCCTTGATGTCAAATGGTGCCAACCTCGCACCACAGCTAATCAGAATTGATTTTGCTGTCTTTCCTGCGGCAAGTTTATACTTCTTATACTGCCTTACTGCAAAGTGGTTCGGGTTCTTCTGCTCCAGCTCCTCAAACAGCAGGTCAACCGCATTTTGAAATTTTCATCATCTTCCCTTGCTTCACTGGCATCCACCAGATCAATCAGCATGGAAAAATTCTGTTCTTCCTCCGGTGCTTCATACCAGATATATGCGATCAGTGCCGTGTAATAGAGCTTTTCCGCTTTCACCCAGAAATCCTCAGAGGCTTGCTGTCCTTCCCCTTTGGTATTTACAATGATTGTGTTTACGAGTTTCAGAATGTCCTTTTCGCTCCGGATGTAAGCGAAAGGATTGTAATGCATTGATTTTGCAAAGTTAATGGTATTAAGTACCTTAATCCGGTAATCATTCTTAGACAGCATTTTGCCGCATTCGACCAGCACAGTGCCCTTCGGATCAGTGACCACATAGGAACTGTGCATCTGCATAAGGTTCGGCTTCACAAAAAGCGTGTCTTACCGAAACCGGAACCACCGATCACAAGAATGTTTTTATACCTTGCATACTTCGGCTGCTTTGGTCTGCCGGACATCATAAGACGCTCCGTTGCCGTTAAAAGCACGTTGTTTTCAAATACCGGATCGACATAAGGCTCTATGTCTTTGGCAGTTCCCCACCTTGCCGAACCATATTCTACTCCCCTGCCGGAATTTCTTTGCATTTTTCGCTTTATAATATACTACCATACGAAATCCTATTCCGCATCCCACTCCTACCAGTAAATCCCCCGGCATAAAACTGGGAAACGGGTTTACAAACGCACCTCCCATCCCATTGATCGTGTCCAACACCTTCTGTAATGTGTTATCTCCTGCCTGCTGTCCATACAGCCATGAAACCTTATTAAAGACATATCCAAATATCACATAGGGAGCGCATTTGAGGGCAAGCTGTTTCCCATTTACCCCTCTGCACTTTTCTTTGAGAATTTTCGGGATTGACTGCAAATCTTTTACAATCCCGTCAATGACCTTACTTATAGGCTCTGTCCCCTGTCTTTGTTTTTCTCTCTGCTCCGCTCCCTGTTCTTGTTCTGTGCGATCATCTTCTGAAGTCCTTTCAGTTTCTGCCGTAATGACGGACGCTGTTGCTTTTTCTCATTAACTTTTACAAATTCCTTGAACGCCTGTGCAATCACATCGGCATCCTTACCCTTAAAAAATACAAGGTATTTTGGCGGCTCCGTGGTCTTATCCCGCTTCACAGCGAAATCTACATTGTACTTTCTCGCCACACGCTCAAAAGCCTTAATGTTATCATCCGTGACCTCTATGGACTTCGCACCCGCTCCCTGACCTACCAGCTTTTTCACCGGTATTTTCCCGTGGGAAGGCTCTTTATGTTTCTGATGCTCCAGATACATCTTCATCGCCTTCTGGAGAACACTTGCGGTCAGTTTGGATGTCTTGATTGCAAGGGCAATCGTTTTTTGTGTTGTTTCCTCCTGCACAGTGTACCTCCTTCCTTATCTGCACCGATTGGATTCAAGGTGGAACCAACAGCCTGTGAAGCTGTATTTTCATTCCCATATCGTTACTTCTCTCCTTCCTTAAGGTCTTTATCCCACCAGTTCAATTCTTCCTCATAGAAATCATTAAATGTATCAGCAGGAATATTTTCTTTCTGCTTTTTTGCATTTTTAGTGTCTCGTACCACCTTTGCCACAATTACCACAGCAATGGCAGCAAACAGTAATTTCTTCATATTTTTTCTGTTCATTTCTTTTCCTTTCCACTTCTGGACGCTGTGACCAGAAGTTGTTGCAATAAAAAAAGCAGATACGAAACCTTTCGATCTCATATCTGCCTTAACGCTGTAAATTCTTCTATATCCTTTTTTGATTAGTAGAGCTTTGCACCTGCCGGAATTGCATCATCCAACATAACCAAGTTGAGTTTTTCCTCTCCGTTTACTGTATGGACAGCGGATAAAAGCATACCACAGGAATCAATTCCCATCATACTTCTCGGTGGTAAATTTGTAATTGCAAGTAATGTCTTTCCAACCAGCTCCTCCGGTTCATAATATGCATGAATAACGGAAAGAATAACTCTGTCAGTTCCTGTTCCATCATCTAAAACAAAATGTAACAGCTTCTTGCTTTTTCTTTACCGCACTACAGTCTTTTTACTTTTACAACACGGAAATCTGACTTGCTGAATGTATCAAAATCTACCATTTCCTCAAATAATGGTTCTGTTTCCACCTTTGGCTCAACAGGCTGCTCAGTAACCTGTTCTTCTAAATTCATATTTTCATCGCACATATTCATTTTCCTCCAGACATAATAAGCTAATGCCCATTATAGCAGAAAAGCTGTGCTTTGAGAAGAAATTCTAACTTAAAAATCGTGTACATCTTTGCACCGATCAGATTATTTTCTACCCATACATCGTCAAGCAACAAACAATGTGATAGCACTTCCAGATCATCCATGTTTATAAGCCGCTGAACAACTGTATTTGTATTCTTCGGTATTTCATGAGCTTCCATTGCAATATCCCGCCTTGCTTCCCTGCAATATTTATACAATCCTAAGATATACTTATTTGACAGGATAAAACCAAACGCATCATTATTCCGATACATCATTTTATGCTTTTCCCATTCCTCCGGCAATGAAAAATAGCACTTTGCTGTTTCGATATAACAATCTCCGTCATAAACTGGTTTCATCTTCTTTTCCTGCCGAAGCATCTGATGATATATCCTTTCCCGGTCAAATATACTTCTTGCTCTGGTAAAATCCGGTGTTCTTCCACGCATAAAAGTATAAACATTGTTGATCACTGTTTTTCCTGCCAAAGATTTATAATTCCCTACCCTGTGAAGGTACTGCAATACCTGTGTCAGCTTCTCCACAGAAGTAATCTCTTGATAATTATTTGTATCAATCTCCATTTGTTCAAAAGTTAATGGTGTGCTTCCTTTTTTGATTTCACGCTCCATGATACGCTTGGTATCTCTCATTGATTCCATATCATTTCCTTTCCACTTCTGGACGCTGTGACCAGAAGTTATAAAAAACAAGCAGGTATAAAAACTTTCATTTCATACCTGCTCCTGTTCAGCAAGAAATTCTCTTTCCTGCAAGTTCCATTATGATATTGATTACTTCCCTAATGATTGCAATAATTTTTATTGCAAGGACAATCACTCCGATCATGCCGCCTATGACTGCGTCAAGTGCCAACACTCCAATGCTCCCTGCAATTCCAAAATTGCGAGGTATCAGCAGTACGAGCATCTTTTGTATGCCGAATGGAAATCCACTCATAATCCAGAATTGAAACCAGTTTACTCCGTTCTCTCCCAGACATATCCAGTAACACATATTCAGCCATACTGCAACAAATGCCAGCGGCAAAATCACCTTAAATAATACCCTTTTCATGCCATCCACCTCCATACATATCATGCTGCACTTCCTGCTGATAGAAATGATTTATCGTAGTTGGTGCATTATAAAGTGCTGTTATCATATACGCTTTGATATTTGTAATCTTTGTCGCTGTCTCTTTCATGCAACCAATCACATATTCCAGATGACTGCTGTTCAGTTTCAAGAATCTGGATTTTACAAGCTCATACGGATAATCCTCACCTGCAACTCGGATTGATTTTCTCTTTACGCACACTACTTCGCAGATTATCCCAAATAATTCGTCATAAAGTTCTTTTTCACCATAACCATCATACTTCATGTGATGATCATAATTGATATTTTCTTTAATCAGTTCTATGTATGCCTGTGCATCATCCATCGAATCAATCACATCATCTTGTGGCTTTTCTGTTGCAGATTGATTGATAGGATTGTTATAACTCTCCTCAGTATGGTTATAATTAGTCTGATTCATATAAGTCTGATTATAGTTAGTATAATTAGGGTTCGATTCTCCGACTTCTTGAGGTTCGATTTCCGAACTTCCAGAGGTTTGATTTTCTGACTTCCGAAAGTTCGATTTTCTGACTTCTTGAAGTTTGATTTTCTGACTTCCAGAAGTTCGATTTTCTGACTTCTTGAAGTTCGATTTTCCGACTTCTGTGATTTCATCAGCATTAGCAGGCTCTTTTTCGTCCATCTGCTCTGAAATTGAAGCAAAATTTTTCACATAAATTATATCCGGTTTTCCAAGTCCTCTGCGCACCTTTTCTACCAGACCAATTCCTTTTACAGAATCAAGCTCTGCCAATACCTTAACAGCTTTTTTCCTTAGCGCATCCCAAATCCTCCATAATGCTGTCTATGGTATAAATGATGTATGCACGATTTTCATCGTCAAACCATTCATTTTTCATAGACAGCGACATACGATCAAGCATAAGTCCATACAATAATTTTGCATCACTGGACAGCTTCTTAAATCTCTCGTCCTTTATCAGCAGGCGTGGAACACGATAGAATGAGAACTGTTCCGCTTCTATTCCGTAATAATAGTCTAGCTGCAAAATTTCTCCCATTCTCGTCTCCTCCTTCCTACTGCGTATTTTTCCAGTTATCTAATAGCTGAAATATTATTTTTTCTATATCATCTGTGCTGTATGTATCCGGGAAATAACTGTTAATGCGTTCTGTTTTTATAACAACCTTACGCTCTACCGGCTTTTCTTTCTCCAGAAGCATACGCACCATTGGAAAAAGGTCAACTCTCCTTTTTGTCACTTTCCTTCAGCATGGCACTCTGCTGTTTGGTTATGACAGCATTGGTGTCCTGTATGGCAACCAATACCCATTGCTGTGCATCCTCTGATAAAAACGAGATGTCCACCGCCTGCATAATGCCTATTTTCCCCGAATCCACCATATCAAGCAACGGTTCCGATAATCGTGAAATCCATATATATCTTTGAACAGTTTTTGCACTCTCTCCTGTAGCTCCTCCCAGTTCGTCCAGCGTAAGTCCACCTGCTCTGCTTCCCTGATGCTTCATGGCTTCGTATTTCATGCGATATGCCTTCGCTTTTTCGCTTGGAAGAATATCTTCTCTTTGAATATTGCTGTCCACCATGATAATCGTGGCTTCATCGTCCGTATAATTACGAATAAACATCGGCATTGTATCAAGTCCTACAAGCTCACACGCATGTCTCCTTCGGTGTCCTGCAATAATTTCATAGCCGCCCTCAGCTCTTGGTCTTGCAATACCCGGCATCAGCACGCCATGCTCTCTGACACTCTCCACCGTCTCCTGCATCTTTTCATCGTCCAGTACCTTAAATGGGTGACCTTTGAACTCATGCAGTTCTGATAATGCAATTTCCTGTACCTGCTCTATTCCTGCCTGTGGCTGTCCATCTCCGAATAAATCATCGAAGCTGTTCAGTTTTACCTTTGCGGCACTTCCTGTTTTATTCATCTGCAAGCACCTCCTCTGTCAATGACTGATAGGCACTCGCTACTTTTCCATTTGGATCATGCTCATAAATGCTGACACCTTCAGCAGAAATCTCCGCAGCTCTTACCGACATCGGAATACTGTTTTCAAATATTCTTACCTTGCTACCATAATTCTCCACAACCAATGCACTGATGTCTTTTGCATAATTCGTTCTGTTATCAACCATAGTAAGCAGAATACCTTCAATCTCCAATTTTGGATTGATCTGCCTTTTTACCTTTCCTATGGTCTTTATAAGCTGTTCCAGACCTTTTACCGGCAGATATGCTGCCTGCACCGGAATAAGGATGCTGTCGGCACTTGCAAAGGCATTTATGGTAATCATGCCAAGGGAAGGCATACAATCAATCAGAATGTAATCATACCTTTCTTTCTGCTGTTCTATATAAGTCCGAAGCACAAGCTCCCTGCTCATGACATTTACCAGTGATACTTCCAATCCTGACAACTCTATATTGCCGGGCATAAGGTCTACACCCTCGTCGTGCTTTAGGATGCCATAATCCGGCTCCATATCTTCTTCATTGATGATATTCGCCATAATGGTTGCAAGAGATACATCCAGTTTATCCGGCTCCTGAAAGCCTAAACTTGCTGTCAGGCTTCCCTGTGCATCCGCATCTATCAGAAGCACCTTTTTCCCCTTTTTTGCAAGTCCAATACCTAGATTACTTGTTGTGGTGGTCTTTCCAACTCCACCTTTCTGGTTTCCGATTACTATAACTTTACACATGATGAAATTCCTCCAAATTCTACTATTATTCTTTTACATTGCTCTTTTTACTTCTACATACGATCTGTAATATTTATCTGTTCCCTTGTTGGGATAGAGGTCTGACATTTCCAGAACCTCTACCTTTGGGTGTCTCTGCATGATTTTTTTGAACCATGTAATATCATTTTTTGTTCCCATCAACCGAATCTTTAACATCAATCATTTCCTCCAAACATTGCATACAAATTTTTATTGTATGTGGCATACTCCGGATAGCGAATCTGTATTGCCTGCCAGAAATATGGTGCATAGCAACAGCAGAACAAATCCTCTACTGAATATCTCCGGCACTCATCCACCTGCTCCTCTGTGTCCTGTTCATCATCCACGCTCGGTGTACCATTGCAATACAGATTAAATGCCATTCTGACAACCTTTGCACTTCCACTGGTCTGCCAGCCTTCATGCAGGCACTCCGGTTTTACACATCCAGTCTTGAAATTATAAATTCTATCCACATTTCTTCGTGTATCTTCGTTCATTCCAATGCAATAGCAAAGTGCCTTGTGATATACATCTGCTTCTCTAACTTTCTGAATTTTTTCATAGTAGAATTTCTCATGTGCTTCACTGATAAAGTTAATATTTTCTTTTTCTGCTCCTAACGCTGTACTGTTCATACTGACTTCCTCCATTTTCTTATTTTGTTCCGTTGACCATAACAAAAAGGACATTCCTCTAAAATTTCTTTTAGAAAAATGTCCTTATAGTACAAAATATGAACTTGAACTGACTCGATTTTAATTTAAAATCGTTTGTTTTAACCCTTTAAGATAGGTTATTTTGTCGTACTCCTGTCGTACCATACAAGTTGGAAGTCCGCAAACCCTTGATTTTATTGGTCTTTTTATCCAATGACTTCATTGTCGGGAACAGCAGTACATCGCGGATCGCCGGGCTGTTGGTCATCATCATGACCATACGGTCGATTCCAAATCCGATACCTCCGGTCGGCGGCATACCGATGGAAAGTGCATTCAAGAAATCCTCATCGGTGTGGTTCGCTTCCTCATCTCCGGCTGCAAAAGCCTCCTCCTGGGCAGCGAAACGTGCGCGCTGGTCGATCGGATCATTCAGCTCAGAGTAAGCATTTGCCATCTCCCAGCCGTTCATGAAGAACTCAAAACGCTCTACATAGTCCGGGTTCTCCGGCTTCTTCTTCGTGAGCGGAGAGATCTCGATCGGATGATCCATCACGAACGTCGGCTGGATCAGGTGCTCCTCGACATACTCCTCGAAGAAAAGATTTAAGATATCGCCCTTTTCATGACGCTCCTCGTACTCGATGTGATGCTCATCTGCAAGCTTCTTCGCCTCGGCGGTATCCTTCACCTCATTAAAATCGACGCCTGCATACTTCTTCACCGCATCCACCATGGTAATGCGCTCAAACGGCTTGGAGAGATCCATGGTATGCTCCCCGTAGGTCAGCATCTCGGAACCGGTCACTTCCTTTGCCACATAGCGGTAAAGGTTCTCGGTCAGATCCATCATGCCGTGGTAATCGGTGTATGCCTGATACAGCTCCATGAGTGTGAACTCCGGATTGTGTCTGGTGTCCAGACCCTCATTACGGAATACACGGCCAATCTCATAGACACGCTCCATGCCGCCGACAATCAGTCTCTTTAAGTAAAGCTCCAGAGAAATACGAAGCTTTAAATCCTCATCTAATGCATTGAAATGTGTCTCGAACGGTCTTGCAGCCGCACCGCCCGCATTCGACACGAGCATCGGGGTCTCAACCTCCATGAAGCCCTGTCCGTCCAGATAGCGTCGGATCGTGCTGATAACCTTGGAACGCTTCACAAATGTGTCCTTGACATCCTCATTCATGATGAGATCGACATATCTCTGACGATATCTGGTATCGGTATCCGTCAGTCCGTGGAACTTCTCCGGCAGAATCTGTAAGCTCTTGGAAAGCAGTGTTACCTCTGCTGCATGAATGGAAATCTCGCCTGTTTTCGTCTTAAAAACGATACCCTTCACGCCTAAAATATCGCCGACATCATACTTTTGAAATCCGCGTAGGACTCCTCGCCGATGCTGTCGCGCGCTACATAGATCTGGATACGTCCGTTTAAGTCCTGAATATTGCAGAAAGATGCCTTACCCATGACACGTTTGAACATCATACGTCCGGCAAGAGATACCTCCTTGCCTTCCATCTCCTCAAAATGCTCCTTGACATCCGTGCTGTGATTCGTCACGTCATACTTGGTAATGACGAACGGGTCCTTTCCGTTCTCCTGCAGTTCGTGTAACTTATCATAACGAACCTTGAGCAGCTGGTTGACGTCCTGCTGCTGGTTATTATTCTGCTCTGCCATGCTTTTCCTCCATTTATCCTGCGCCGCCTGTCCGCGTGAAGCGGAGTCCGCAGACGTTCATGCTCTACTCGTTTGATGATCTGTGAATGGAAAGTATCTTGTACTCAAACTCTCCTGCCGGTGTCGTTACCGTTACGGTATCGCCGACTTTCTTTCCAAGAAGCGCCTTACCGACCGGTGACTCATTGGAAATCTTGCCCTTTAAGCTGTTTGCCTCTGTGGAACCCACGATCTTGTAGGTCAGCTCCTCGTCAAATTCACAATCTAAGATCTTTACCTGACATCCGATGCTTACCTTATCTAAGTCAGCCTCTTCCTCTACAAATACCTCAGCGTTCTTGAGGATCTTCTCGAGCTCCTCAATACGTGCCTCAATATCTCTCTGCTCGTCCTTCGCTGCATCATACTCTGCATTCTCGGACAGATCGCCCTGCTCTCTTGCTTCCTTGATCTTCTGGGAGACTTCCTTTCTCTTGACAACCTTTAAATCCTCTAATTCGTCCTCCAGTTTTTTGAGTCCTTCATACGTCAGAATGTTTTTCTTGTCCATTACTCTCTACCCTTCTTTGTGATTTTTATCAGTTCAATTCTCATAAAAAGCTTCTTCAAATCGGTCACGTCCAAGCTTTTTCTCTCTGGTGATGCATGCTCTTAACAATCACAGTATTATAACCGATAGGCACCATGATGTCAAGATTTTCGCCCTGTTTCCAGGGCTTTTTGTGGATCGGAATGTAGGTTGCCGCGGCGCAGATCATCTCTGTCCGGTATGCTCCCTCCCACTCAAAATCCAGGATTACCTTCCGGGTCAGAAACGTATCTCTCACCCCCGCCTGTCCTTCCCACGCAGACAGTCTGGTTTTTGGAAAAACCATCACCACCAGCCCGTTCTCCTCATACATTCTCTCTGCAAACGCGGAAAAATATGCGGGGCGCCCGGTGTACACCGTAAGGTAATTCAGATCGTCACCGATCTGTTCGAGCACATCGCGCACATCCGCCGGTTCAAAGACATGGTTCCGCTCCTCGTCGATCACCACAAGCTCCACGCGCTCCGGGCGAAAGCTTTGCGCCTTTAAGATCGCCAGAAATACCGGTCGGAAATTTCTAAGAAACTCATTGGAATAGGACATTTCCTATGCCTCGTATCCGTTTTTCTCATTATATGACTCCACTTCCCGGAATAATGCCTCGAGCTGCTCGTAATTCTCCACCTCGTTGATTCTTCCTCGAAGCTTGGACGAATTGCGGTACCCCGCGGTGTACCATGCCGCATGCTTGCGGATCTCACGGATGCCCGTGTAGTCTCCCTTGCAGTCGATCTGCATCTTTGCATGGCGCAGCAGCATCTCCGTCACCTCTGAAAAATCCGGCCGGGAAAGGTGCTCCCCCGTCTCAAAATAATGCAGAATCTGACGGAAAATCCAGGGATTTCCCTCCGCTCCGCGCGCGATCATATAGCCGTCGCAGCCGGTCTGCTCTGCCATCGCCGCCACATCCTCCGGTGTGCGGATATCCCCATTTCCAATGACAGGAATAGATACCGCCTCCTTCACCTGGCGGATAATATCCCAGTCCGCATGTCCGGCATAATACTGCTCTCTGGTGCGCCCATGCACCGCGACCGCCGCCGCACCGCTCTCCTGCGCAATGTGCGCCAGCTCGACCGCATTGACGTGCGCATCGTCGAATCCCTTGCGGATCTTCACGGTCAGCGGTTTTTTTGATCGCCCGCGCCGTCTTCTCTATGATCTCCCCGGCAAGCCTCGGATTTTTCATGAGCGCGGAGCCGTCCCCGTTGTTGACGACCTTCGGAACCGGACAACCCATATTCAGATCCAGAATGTCAAACGGCCGCTCCTCAATCTGCTTCGCAATCTCACTGATAATATCCGGATCGGAGCCGAAAAGCTGCAGCGATACCGGGTGCTCCTTTGGATCAATGGTAAGAAGCTCCTCCGTGTTGCGGTTCTTATACAGAATCGCCTTGGCGCTCACCATTTCCATGCACACCAGCCCCGCGCCCTGTTCCCTGCAAAGCAAGCGAAATGGCAGGTCGCTTACGCCTGCCATTGGTGCCAGTATCAAATTATTTTCTAAGGTTACATTTCCTATCTGCAGTGTTCGGATTATTGCCACGCTGCCACCCTCATTTTCTACTTACTTAATCTTCCCGGATTTACGGTTCTGCTTTTTATAGATGAGATTCATGCCCTTCAATGTCAGGTTCGGGTCATACACATCGATCATTGTGGTCTCATTTGCAATGATTCTGCCCAGTCCGCCGGTTGCCACGACCTTGACCTCGCCCATGTTCGCCTCATCGATCATATGACGGATGATGTATTCCGTCTGTCCGATCTGCCCGTAGACAAGCCCTGCCTGCATGGAGGAAATCGTCTCCTTCGCGAGGATGCTCGCCGGCTTGCGGATCTCAATCTCCGGAAGCTTCGCCGCATCTTCCCACAATGCTTTTGCGGAAATGCGGATTCCTGGAGCTGTAACGCCGGATACAAACGCGCCGTCCTTGTCCACCAGATCGTACGTGGTTGCCGTGCCAAAATCAAGGACAAGCACCGGTCCGCCATACAGCTCATACGCTGCCGCTGCATCCACAATACGGTCCGCACCGATCTGGCGCGGGTTCTCAGTCACGACACGGATACCGGTCTTGGTTCCCGGCTCCACAATAATCGGCCGGATGCTAAAATACTTGATAATCGCCCCCTCAAGGGAATGCATCACATTCGGAACAACCGATGCGATAATCGCATCCTCAATATCGTCATGTGAAATCGAATTCTGCTCCAGCAGGTTGCTCAACAGCATCCCGTATTCATCGGATGTACGGGGCATTTTCGTCGTGATACGAAAATTCGATACCACCTCGTCTCCCCGGAATACTCCCACGGTAATATTTGTGTTTCCCACATCAATCGTCATTATCATCGTCCGTACCCCCTATATTCCCACGTATAAAACCTTATAATACATCTGCAGCGCTTCCAGCAGTTCCTGTTTTGTCTGCTGTAACTGACGGATCTTAAGTCCGCAGCCGATCTCGTCGTACAGCAGATCATTTTCATCGCAGGAGGTGCGGAATTCCAGTTCGCCCGTTTCGCTGAACACCAGCTGAAAAATACCGCCCACATCCTCCGTGAAAAGCACGCACATGATCTTCAACTCGTTCTTGATCTGCTCCGGCAGACCCTTAAAATCTTCGTTCAGGTAAAATTTTTTATTGTATGCGCTCGCACCGCACAGTACCACTTCTTCCATCTCAGACATTCCTTTCCAAACCGTTTCCACGGACGCCGCCCGCGCAGCACCCTCTACACGTATCCATAGACGCCCCGGACGGAGACCTCCCCGCCGATACAAGTCTTCTGCTCTCCCAGGTATCCACGATCAGCTCGCCCCGCGGCGTGATGCCCATCGCTTTTCCCTCAAACGGTTCCTTCGGATCAAGCACCTTCACGATCTGGTTCCGGTTGACCAGATGCGCATCATACTCCTTCACAAGACCGCTCAGATCCTCGGTCTCCATGAAAATCGCATAATAATGCTCAAACTGTTCCCATACTTCCTCAATCAGAGCCGCGCGGTTAAAATGTTCTCCGGTCTCCATGTAGAGCGAAGTTGCCACCGGGGCAATCTCCTCCGGGAACGATTCATTGTGAACGTTGATGCCAATGCCGATCACAATGTGGTTGACATAATCCATCTGTGCGCTCATCTCCGTCAGAATACCGCAGACTTTTTTCCCGTTCATGACAATGTCATTCGGCCATTTGATGCCCGCCGGTCTGCCTGTCGTCTTCACGATCGCCGCAGACACCGCAAGCGCCGCCACCAGCGTCAACATCGGCGCATTCACGGGCGACAACTCCGGCTTTAACATCAGCGTCATAAAAATGCCGGCTCCTTGCGGGGACTCAAAGCTTCTTCCTCTTCTGCCTCTGCCTGCATCCTGCTGTCCGGCGACCACAAGCGTTCCGGTAGGGTAATCTTCCTCCGCCAGCTGCTTCGCCCTGGTATTGGTGGAGTCGATGACCGGATAGTAAAAAATCTCCTGTCCGACCCACGCGGTCTTGCGGATACTTTTTAATTCTTCCTCGCTCAGTGTGTCCGGCACCGACAACAGCTTATATCCCTTGTTCGGCACCGCCTCTATCTCATACCCGGCTTCCTTGAGCTGGTTGATGCCCTTCCAGACCGCCGTCCGGGATACTCCAAACTTTTCACACAGATCCTGCCCGGACACGTAATCGTCGGCATCTCTTAAAACGGAAAGTAGTTCTGCTTTCATGATGTTCCCTCTTATTCTCCCAGTGTAGCAAGCATGACTGCCTTAATCGTGTGCATGCGGTTCTCTGCCTCGTCAAATACAACCGACTGCTCACTCTCAAATACTTCGTCGGTCACCTCAAGCTCGCTGTAACCGAATTTCTCATAGACTTCCTTACCGATCTTGGTCTTTAAGTCATGGAATGCCGGCAGGCAGTGCATGAAGATCGCCGTCGGCTTGGCATTTGCCATGGCTGCCTTGTTGACCTGATACGGCATCAGATCCCGCAGGCGCTCTGCCCAGACTTCGTCCGGCTCACCCATCGATACCCAGACATCCGTGTAAATGACATCCGCGTCCTTCGTGCCTTCTGCCACATCCTCAGTCAGCGTGATCGACGCTCCTGTCCCGGCTGCTACTTTTTTGCAGTAATCCACCAGCTCCTCGTTCGGGAAATATTTCTTAGAAGTACATGCGACAAAATCCATACCGAGCTTTGCGCAGGTCACCATCAGGGAATTGCCCATATTGTAGCGGGCGTCGCCCATGTATACAAACTTCACACCCTTTAAGTGTTCCAGGTGTTCCCGGACCGTCAGCATATCTGCAAGCATCTGCGTCGGATGGAACTCATTCGTCAGACCGTTCCACACTGGAACTCCTGCATATTTTGCCAGCTCCTCCACGATGTCCTGTCCGTATCCGCGGTACTCGATACCGTCAAACATGCGTCCCAGCACGCGCGCGGTATCCGGAATGCTCTCTTTTTTGCCGATCTGCGAACCGGATGGATCAAGGTAAGTCACATGCATTCCGAGATCATGTGCTGCCACCTCAAAAGAACACCGTGTGCGGGTGCTTGTCTTCTCGAAAATCAGCGCGATATTTTTTCCGATCAGACTGTCATGCAGAATTCCCTGCTTCTTCTTGCTCTTAAGATCCGCTGCCAGATCAATCAGGTAGAGAATCTCTTCCGGTGTGTAATCCATCAGTTTTAAGAAATTGCGTCCTTTTAAGTTCATGATTGCGTTCCTCCTTGTCGCTTAGTGCTTCCAGTTGCAGAATAAACAGGCTGCCACTCTCGTGACAGCCCCTATTTTCAATCTGATCTATCTGATGTTCTATTTGTTCTCCAGAGCTATTTCTGTCACAGATTTTGCCAGCCCTGCGATTCCCTGAATCTCAGACGGAATGATGATCTTCGTCGCCTTGCCGTCTGCCGCCTTTGCAAATGCCTCAAGGCTCTTTAACTGGATGACGCCCTGATCCGGAGCCGCATCCTTGATCATGCGGAGACCGTCTGCGTTTGCCTGCTGAATCTTAAGAATTGCCTCAGCCTGACCTTCTGCCTCGCGGATAGTGGCCTCCTTCTTCGCCTCTGCACGAAGAATTGCCGCCTGCTTCTCTGCCTCTGCATCGAGAATTGCGGATTCTTTCTTACCTTCTGCCACGAGGACGGTAGACTTCTTCTCACCTTCTGCACGAAGGATCGCTTCTCTTCGCTCACGCTCTGCCTTCATCTGCTTCTCCATCGCATCCTGGATCGCTGCAGGCGGAATGATATTCTTAAGCTCTACACGGTTTACCTTGATGCCCCAAGGATCAGTTGCCACATCAAGTGTTGCTCTCATCTGCGTGTTGATCGTCTCTCTGGATGTCAGTGTCTCATCCAGCTCGAGATCACCGATGATGTTACGCAGTGTCGTTGCGGTCAGGTTCTCGATCGCCATCAGCGGGTTCTCCACACCGTATGCATACAGCTTCGGATCTGTGATCTGGAAATAAACGACCGTATCAATCTGCATCGTAACATTATCCTTTGTGATTACCGGCTGCGGCGGGAAGTCAACCACCTGCTCTTTCAGGGTAACCTTCTTCGCCACGCGGTCAATAAACGGTATCAGCAGGTGAAGACCTACCGGCCATGTCGCAAGATATCCGCCCAGACGCTCCACAATGTACGCATGCGCCTGCGGCACGATCTTGATACAGGACACCACAACTGCCAATATCAGAATAACCAAAATCAAAAAAGCTACTAATAATCCTCCCATTATCTAACCTCCAATTATTTTCTGTCCGGATCTCTAACACTATTTTCCCCGTTAAATATCATATTACTATATTTGATTTGAAAATACAAGAAAAGCCGTAGGAAATGTCTTGTCATTTCCCACGGCTCTGCCATGATACCTGTTTAATAAAATACGTGGTTTCCGATTACCACACCCGCGTGTCCTCGGGAAGCTCTGCTAAAGCAGGTAGCGCCGCCCGTATTGTCAGCACCGTTGATTGCTTCCTGTGCCGCCTGAATACAACTGGACTTCGGACCGTTTGCCGCAATACTTGCAACGGATCCTCTTCCTGCCGGCGGGAACTGTCCTGCCTGATATATTACACCGTAAATGCTGCCCGCATATCTGCCGGATCTCACACGGTTCATAACAACCGCACCGACTGCAAGCTGTCCTTCGTAGCACTCGTTTCCTGCCTCGCACTGAATCAGTGCGGCAAGCAGTGTCACGTCATCCACCGAAGCGGCCACTGCAGAATTCTGAACGGTACCCGCGCTGGACACCTGTGCGGACTTTGCCGCTTCTGCCGCAGCCTTCGCAGCTGCTGCCTGCTCCTCCTCGATCGTGACAGCCTCACCGAGTGCAAGCTCCGTCGTCACATACTCTGCGCTCACATAACCGGTGGTTCCCTTGTAATCAATCGCAACCCATCCGTCTACGGTCTCCGCATCTGCATCCAGCGGAAAAGTCATTCCCGTCGATACCGCTGCCAGCACGGACGCATCCGGGTCTGCGCTGCTTCTGATGCGGAGTCCGTTCGTCTGGATCTCTACCTCTGTATCAAATGTATCGTTCGCATAGGTATATGCTTCCGATCCCGTCACGCAGTAGGAATTTTTCACATATCCGTCTACGTTTCCGGATTCCACATGTGTCCAGGTATCACCAGCCTCGGTGATCTCTGCCACATCTCCCTTGTATAATTTGCCGACAATCGCTGCATTCTCGTCTCCGGATTCCCTGATATACAGGAAATCGTCGACATCTGCCATCAGGCGGTTCTGCCACTCCTGCTCTTCCGCAGACATCTGATCTGCGTCCGTGCTCTGTGCATCCTCCGACTGCGCATCAGCGTCTGTCTGCTCTGCATCCGCTGCCTGCTCGCCATCTGCCTGGCTCTGTGCTGCCTCTGTCTCGCTCTGTGCTGCATCTGCCTGCTGTGTCTCTGTTGCTTCGGCCTGCTGCAGCTGTGCATCTAATGTCTCCGCAGCTTCTGTATCCGAAACCGCTTCCTCCGCTGTAGCAACCAGAAGTCTTCCTGTCTGGTTCACACCGGCTGTCGCCGCTTCAATATCACCAAATGCCTCTGCTTCTAACTGATCTAACCGGGCAACAACTCCTGCTGTTCCCCCTGTAGCGAAGTCCGTCTCTGCCTGTACCGCTGCGTTCCTTACCTGTACTCCGTCAAGATCAGCAGCCTGTGCGATTGTGCTCATCATCACCAGGGATCCGGCAACCACGATTCCCTCAATCGCTCTTTTCTTCAAACTCATAGAACCCTCCATCGGTGTAATCACATGTTTATTGAAATAGTATTACACCTTTGTGCTGTTTTATTCATATTTTGTTACAATTGTTACGGATTTGTTACAGCAGGAATTATAACAAAGGTACTGTTTTTTGTCAAGTTTTCGGGGCTTTCCACAGCTTTATGCCGTTGTTTTTCTATAGAAAGAGGCAGCCGGAAGCCCCGTTTTACAAGACTTCCGGCCGTTTTTTGTGCATTTTGCCAGTTTTTCGTTTTTATGAAGATTTTCTTAAGAAAATACCTCTTCAATAACCTCATCAATCAGCATGTCCGCCGGGTATTTTTTCGCTCCTTCGGCTGCCGCCTCACACTGCGAAACACCTTCCGCCGGAGAAAGTTCCTCGCACTCTATGCTCTCCTTTCTGTCCGTGCCGGTCTGTTTCTTCTGTATATATCTCTGGATTCTGTTTATCTTATGTAATGTGACAATCAGAAGCATCACGGTGAGCAGATTGCATACCGCAGCTCCCATCTGCAACTGTTCCGGTGAAATATGTTCCAGCCAGAGCATGTCCATTACCTCTCTTTCCGATCAGACTTTTCCCTGTCCGATTTCTTCTATATTATAAGAGACCTGCACGGATTTGAAAAGAGGATTTCCCCGTGATCTCACCGCAATTTGCGACATTCTTTTTACATACCGTGCCAGCATTATCCGCACCCTTTTTCCATTGCCGCCACAAAGCCCGATCTCCAAGTCTTTTCTTGACTTTTATGCATAAGGGTATTATAAATAAGGGAAGCAGACCATTAGGAAAGGGATTCTTACTATGAAGAAAATTGTTATGACCGGAGGGGGAACTGCAGGGCATGTAACGCCGAACATTGCTTTATTTCCAGCTCTGCAGAAGGAAGGTTATGAAATATCCTACATCGGTTCCTATGAGGGAATCGAAAAACGGCTGATCGAGGAGCAGGGGGTACCGTATTACGGCATCTCGTCCGGAAAGCTCAGACGTTATTTTGATCCGAAAAATTTTTCGGATCCGTTCAAAGTTTTAAAAGGCTATCATCAGTCCGTCCGTCTTTTGAAAAAGTTAAAGCCGGATGTTGTTTTCTCAAAGGGAGGCTTTGTCTCCGTGCCAGTTGTGCTTGCAGCAAGCCGCTGCCATATTCCTGCGATCATCCATGAATCGGATCTCACGCCGGGACTTGCCAACCGCATTGCAATTCCAAAAGCCACAAAAGTATGCTGCAATTTCCCGGAGACACTGGCACATGTTCCCGAGGACAAAGCCGTGCTTACCGGCACGCCCATCCGCGCGGAATTACTGTCCGGAGACGCCGGCCGCGCTTTTGCACTCTGTAATTTTACAGATTCCGCAAAGCCAACACTTCTGGTCGTCGGCGGAAGCAGCGGCTCCCGTGCCATCAATACCGCCATCCGGGATCTGCTTCCGGAACTGATTAAAAATTATAATGTCATTCACCTGTGCGGCAAGGGAAATGTGGACACTTCCCTGAATGCCATCGCCGGTTATGCCCAGTTTGAGTATGCCAATGAGGAACTTGCCGATCTGTTCGCGCTCTCCTCCCTGGTCATCTCCCGCGCCGGAGCCAATGCGATCTGCGAGCTTCTCGCACTGCGCAAGCCGAATATTCTGATTCCGCTCCCGGCAGCAGCCAGCCGCGGTGATCAGATCTTAAACGCCAACTCTTTCCGTTCCCAGGGATTCAGTTATGTTCTTGAGGAGGAGGAGCTGACCAACACCACTCTGTTGGAAGCCATCGACCATGTCTTCCACAAAAAGGACGCTTATATCGATGCCATGGAGCACAGCAAGGTCACAAACTCCATCGAGACGATCATGGGACTGATCCGCGAGGCATCTTCTCACAAATAGCGGTTCCTGCATAAAAAGGAATTGTCGCAATAAACATATCGTATGTTGATAAGTAATATTATCAGAAGATCATATCGTGGGATTTCAGATGGAAATGCAGATGGAATATTCGTTGGAGAAAAATGTGAGCATTTCTTCCGGCTGAATGTTTGCATCGGATTCCGTGTCTCTTCCACGTTTGGACAATCCGACGGGTGCATGTCCGACACACCGGAGACAATGGGCGGACTTTCTGGCCGCACTAACTGTACTCCCTCATAGACAATATAAAACCGCGCGAACCGAAACTCGTTGCCATCTGCTATTAAAAACATGGCAGATGGCAATTCAGACATCGGCTTCGCGCGGTTATGTTTTACTGCGGGAGTGCAGGTAAGTGCAGCACAAAAACCCTACAAATTGTCTTCCGGGATGCGGACATGACCCACGGAGTGCTCCAAACTTGGAAAGACACGGATCATCGATGATGCAAACATTCGGCTGGTTAGAAATTCCACATTTTTTGACCGAAATTCCATCTGCATTTTCACATGAAATCCGCAAGTATGTTTCTAATAATATTACTTATCATCCAAAAGCGGTCTATGCTTATTGCGACAATTCCTTTGAATGATCATTTCTAATCCAAAGCCATGCTCCGCTTCTAGTTCCGGCTCAGAGAATCTCTGATCTGCGCCATCTCCTCATCCGAGAAGTTCTCATGGCTCCACATCAGAATGTCGTTATTCTTCGCGTTCTGATAGCGTGGAATCAGATGCATATGGAAGTGGAATACTGTCTGTCCTGCAACTTCGTGATTATTCTGAAGAATATTAAATCCATCACAGCCCAGAACCTCTGTCATATGTCCCGCAAGCTTCTTGGCAAGCTTCATGGCTTTTTCCTGCAACTTCCTCATCGATATCATAGATATCTGCATAGTGCTCTTTCGGAAGAATCAGCGCGTGTCCTTTTGACGCCGGGCTTGCATCGAGAATCACCTTAAATATGTCATCCTCATAGATCGTGTTGGACGGAATCTCTCCCGCAATAATCTTACAAAAAATACAGTCTGCTTGTCTCATAATATGATTACTCCTTTCTTACACCTGTCGAATTTTGTAAACTGGTTGTTATTGAACTTCTTTTGTATAAATGCTACACTAAGTTGTGTCACGTGTTAAATCAGATCAACAAGGCAGGGATTACATTGTTAAGCAACGAGGATTACCTTCATATTTTCCACGAAATAAAAAATTCTATTACGTTGATAAACAGCTCCCTTCAGCTCGTTGAGAAGAAACACCCTGAAGTGCGGGAATTTGACTACTGGAGTGAATCCATGTCGGAACTCTGTTTTCTGAAAAACATGGTCATTCAGCTGTCCTCTGCGCGTCTTTTTAATCATTTAAACCTGATGCAGGTAAGCATTTATTCGTTTATGCATCAGATCGACACTTCCATCCGTGTACTATCCTGGAAGAACTTTGTCTGTAACTTCCAGCTTGAAGAGAACCTTCCCCTGATCGAACTGGATCCGCAGCTTTTAAAACAAGCTGTCATAAATATTATCAAAAATGCATTTGAAGCCATGCATGAGAGTGGCACTACCGATGTCCACGTCTTTTATGAAGAACCCTTTATGAGCATTGCCATCACTGACCACGGCGGCGGACTCGACCCGGCTCTGGCGGATACCATCTTCCAGCCTTTTATTACCTCCAAAACGGGAGGCAGCGGTCTGGGACTTGTCATTACCCGTCAGATCATCGAATCACACCACGGTACATTAACCTGCGATTCCAGACCGGGTGACGGATGCACCTTCACCATCGCACTTCCTCTTACGCAAAATTGAACACGGTATCCAGCATCCGCAGAATCTTAAAATTGCCCTTCGCAGTCATCTCGCCTGTCATAAAGGCTCTCTGGAATGTCATTCTCCCGGCAATCACACCATCCATTACTTCCGGTGTCAATTTTGCATAGATATCAATATTCTCTTCCTGACCGTATCGTACCGTAAGATCCTCATCCTTCACTTCAATAAAAAGCGGCTTTTTCTTATCTGCAAACATAAACAGATATCTGGCATGAAAATCCTGCTGCGGAACAAACGCATTGCGCAGCTGATCGATATAGGCCACATCCTCTTCCTGGCTGACCTTTCCAAGCATATCCTTGAACATGGATGCCAGTTCCTGAATATCTTCCTTCTGCTTCTTCACATAGCTGTCATCCGATACATACTTGGACAGCTGCTCACTTTCCTGCGGCGTGAGTTCCAGCTGCGGTGTGCGCAGCACACTCTGTCTGACTGCGAGGTTACTGTTCGGGAGACTTTTCATCTTCTGAGAAATCGTCCGGTAGAGGTTCTCCGCCTTTCTTCTCAATGATGACCGTGTAGTCCTTGTTCATCTCAAACGACACCAGATCCTCCACATATCCGCAGAGTCCCGGACACGGAAGCCCGCCGAGAATCTCCCAGGCATTTGCCAGCGTCATCTCACCCTCACGCTCTCCGTAAGTCGTAGACATCACGATCGGCTGCATATAGGTCGTCTGAATCTTCTCCTTATCGCCGTACAGCCAGCATGCATCCAGAAACTGCTGCATGTAGCCGCCGATTCCGAGCCACTCGATCGTGGTCGCAAGAATAATACCGTCCGCCTCTTTCATCGTCTGCGGCAGGGTCGCTATTTCATTCTTGTGCTCATAGATATTGATCCGCTCGACCATCACACGCAGTTCGCGCAGCACTTCTTCCATCTTATTCAAAACATAAAGTGTCGGATCGTCCAACAGTCCCCGTCCACCGTAATAAATATTTACTTTCATTCAAAGCCTCCGTTTTGTCCCATCTGTCGCTTTATGGAACATACTGCTTTCAGTATATAAATTTTTGCTCACAAAATCAATATTTTTGACGGTTTCTGTGATATAAAATGACTGTCGCGGAAAATCCGGCAAGCAGACCTCCGATGTGTCCCCAGTTATCAATTCCCGCCGAGGAAAACCCGTAATAGATGGTAAGTACAATCATCATCATAATTCCCCGGGTTGTAATCTGCTCAAATCTGCCCCGGTGCAGTATCACGATCCACAGGAATCCGCCAATCACTCCGAAAATAGCACCCGAAGCTCCTGCCGACACTGCATAATCGCCGGTGCGAAGCATCATCCCGTAGGAGAGCAGTCCCGCCCCGATCAGGGAAACCAGATAAATCAGAAAATACTTCAGATGCCCTGTGACACGCTCCAGTCTTGATCCCATACAGTATAAAATCACCATATTATTCACCAGATGTACCGCGCCGAAATGAAGGAAGCCAGCAGTTATGATCCTCCACCATTCATGGTTGATCCGGATAAAATCCGGGTACATCGCGCCGTGCTCCGCCATAAAGAATCCGTTCGTCGTATCTCCGAGCCATTCAAGCACAAGATATGTTATAACATTGACAACAACGAGAGCGATGGTCACATATTCCGCCCGGATGTTCTTCCACAAAATGCCCAACCGGTTCTTTGCCGTATTCTGTGCAGACGCATATGCGGCACCTGTGCCCTGCCACGACGTCTCTGCCCAACCACCGGCTCCGGCTCCATGCAGCGGCGTCTGTCTCCGGCCCCCCGTTCCGGCTCCATGCCACGATGTCTCTCCCGCGCCACCTGTTCCGGTGCCATGCCATGATGTCTCTCCCGTGCCGCCGCCCCCGACGCCTTGCTCTAATGCCCCCCGGAGTCCGAAAAAGTCTCCCGGCTGGTTCTCATAGATCAGCAGCCGTCCGCTTTGGGGCTGATATACCCACACATTCCTGCACTCTGCGCACAACTTTCGTTCCACCTCGGAATCTCCGCCGATCAGAAGTGTCAGCATCTCCACATGATATACCGGAAATCCATCCGGGAAATCCCCAAGTCTCCCCTGCGGGTGATAGAACAGATCCATGGCGTGTTCTTCCATGCTCCGGTACTGCTGCACAGAGAACCGGTTTCCGCCGGAGAGATCTACCGCCATTACAATATGGAACCCCTCCTGATAATACTTATAATAAATTCCGGCTTCCGCCAGATTGGTGTGACAATAGCGGTAGCCTTCTCCTCTTAATACATTTGCGACTGCTGCATTTTCCATACGCGTTACCTCTGTCTGCACTCTTATAATATGGTTATTATAGTTAGACCGGGCGCAGATTGCAAACGTACTTCCCTCATTTTTTCTTAAATAAATCTAAACTTTTCATCTGCAAACATCACGACCTCATTTTTCTGCAGACTCATTCCTGTTTTATAATTCAGCAATTCTCCACCCACTCTGGTGCCGTTCGACGAATTGAGATCCTCTATAAAAAAGACAGCTCCCTTTTTGCTGATCTTTGCATGCCTCCTGCTCACGGTCGCACTCGGAATCCGGCCATCACACTCCGCTGCACTCCCGATTACATAGTTGTCTTTCTCTATCACCAGATCCGAGTATCCGCCGGTTCCTTCGTAGCGCAGGATTCCTTCCGGTTTCTGCGAAATTCCCACCAAAAGCACCGTGGGATTTACGGATTTATGTTCCTCTTCCTCCGGTTCAAAGACAAACGCCTCCGGCTCCTTCTGCATATTTTTCATATTCCCGCCGATCTTCCATCTGCCCGTTCTTCTTTTGTCCCCGGATACTGCCGCTTTGCCTGTCACTCTGCCTGCCTTTTCACCTGCCGGTCTGCCCGCAGCTCCGCCTGTCAGTCTGCCCGCCTTTTCACCCGCCGGTCTGCCTGCAGCTCCGCCTGCCAGTCTGCCTGCAGCTCCGCCCGCCGGTCTGCCTGCAGCTGTGCCTGTCGTTTTCCATATTTTCTCCCACACTGCCGCAAGCAGTTCCTGCACCGTGCTCTCTCCGCGAAAAATCTGCTTCCATATGGAAGCATCCCGCTTCCCGTCCTGTTCCTTCTGTCCGACAGTGGCATATGCTTTCGGCTCTTCCGGTTCTGTGTCATCCAGACCCTCCGGCTCTGTCTTCGCTTCATCCTTTTCATACGGCATTAAAAGCAGCGATTTCAGCTCCTTTAACTCCATCCCCCTGCACTGCTCTGTCCGTAAATATCATATGCCGCTTTGACCGCACGCTCATCCGAATGATCCAGTCGTGTCAGCAGATATTCCATGAACGTCCGGAAGGCTTCCGGCAGCGGCATTGGATTCCCCGGATAGTAGCAGAAAGAAATCTGTCTGGTCCGGTAATCTACGAAAATACTTTCCGCCGACAACAGAATACTCTGTGCCGGCAGCAGCATTCCCTCTAACTGCTGCACTGCCTCATAAATTCCGTTGAGTACATTGCACAACATATCATAGGAAAACGTCTCCGTCTCCAACACCGCATCCAGCGCCTGTTTTCCTGTAATGTTATACCACAGATACTTTTCTCCGTTCTCCTGCACACATTCCGCAAACACAATATTCCCCTTCGGAGCATGAGCAATCATCTTTTTTTCCCATTCCTGCAATTCTTCACACTGCGCGAGCACCATGTAGCTTGCCGTCAGTTTTCTAATATACTGTATCTTCATTTTGAAATAATTCCCCCGCTTCCTGCCAGCGGTAAAACATCTTTACCGCCTCTATTTCCTGCTCCTGCCCTATCGCCAGCGCGGTGTCCCTGCACTCTGTATACATCTGAATACCGCTCTTCATGGCGAATGCAAACAACGCCAGCACGAGCGGCACCACAAGCGCCGCCTCTATGGTCAGACTTCCTCTCCATCCGTTCATAAATTCTCCATTTCGTCCCGTTTTCTACCGCCATCCCAGCTGAAATACATACGCCGCAAAAAGGAATGGAAGAAACGGCATCCGGTAATCCTTTCTTCTATGCTTCACAATGAGTCCAAACAACGCCGCCGGAACAATCAACATAAGCGCCGTTAAAAACAACTCCACATTCCGCCAGAATCCCAGAAAAATACCGCTTGCCATCAGCATTGCGCCATCCCCGTAGCCAATCTCCTCCCTGCTGACCCAAGCCGCAAGCAAAAGCACCGCGCCGATTCCTGCACCCAACAGCAGATCCGTCAGCTTCTGTGTCGGGAGCATCAGGTGAAGAACCAGTCCTGCAATTCCCGCCGCAAGAGGCACATACACGCATATCATCTGTTCCTTCCAGTCGCGGTATGCCGTGACCGCAAATATTCCAAGCAGCAACACCTCACCCACACAATTCTGCATTGTCTTTCTTCTCCTCTCATCCATCTCTCTCCCGCTACTGCCCGCACCGGCTGCACGGTCTGCGTGTTCCCACCTCGGACAGCCGTATCATGCGGACGGTTCGCTTGATGCCGCTGCAGCCAAGATCTTTGTGGTAGCAGTCGCCCTGGTTCGTAATATAGAGCCGTCCGAATGCATTTTCCGCATACCGGCACTGCATGCATTTTCTATATGCTTCCCCGTTCTCATTGCGAAGTGCCGCAATTTCCGCCTCCGCCACAGACCGGATCGACAGCTCCAGATGCGTGCAGCTATACTCCCTGTGATAGACGGTTCCTGTCTGTGTGACATACACCCACTGGTCTTCATCACTTCCCTCTGCAGCACTCCATCCTGTCCATTTCCTGCAATCTGCCCGCTGTTTCATCGCAAAATCCCACAACCAGAAGATCCGGATGGGCAGCCGGATATGATACGCCGCCCGCAGTGTGATCTCCTCCCCGGAGAAATCGGATCCAATCAGGCTGATTCCAAACTTTCCTCCTGTGATGTAAGTTTCTGCTTCCGTGCGGTCCGCCATCTCTCTCAAAAGCAAAGCCTCTGCCATTCCAGGGAGCGCCGCCCCGTCGGATGACACAGTTGTCGCGCAGACTGCCAGCTTCCGTCCCGTATCATCCAATGCCCTCTGCACCTCAAGCTGAATCTGCATGATGCGGAAGAAAAAGAGAACACTCACAAAAAAGCATGCCAGCACCGGCATCACGACTGCTGCCTCCAGTGTAAATACTGCAGACAGACGGAGGCATTGCGGTGTCCCTTTTCGCGCGATATTTTCTGAACCAGATATGGAATTTTGTTCGGGGAGAGATTTGTCCTTTCTTATTATTTTTATGATTCGCCTTGCTTCTACCTCATAAAGAGACACCGCAACACCTCCCTCCTCAATCATACGAAAACGTTCGCTGTGTCTGATAGCATAGACCGGACAGATCTCTCCCTGTATGTACCATCAGCCCGGAAAACAACGACTGCCACTCATAATCCATGCGGTAACTTATGCCACACAGCACATGATCCATGCGGCAGTCTGCATACATTGGATGCAGGCGTACTGTCCGTTCCATGATGTCCATCATCCGGTACGCCAGCCGCTCTGATGACACTGTATACAGGAATCCCTTCAGGTAGCCCTGATAACTCACACCGTTTTCGCAGTTTTTTGCCTTTTTGCCGTCTTCAAACGCCGCCGCAAGACTGCCAAACTGCGCTGTCCACTGCGTCTCAGTTTTTATCAAGGCAATCTTATCCCCCGCCAGCAATGCCCGGATGTCCAGAATACTCTCCACATACGCCCACGCCGCAATCACTCCCGTCTGAACGAGCCGCACAACCGCCGGATTGCCTGTAAATCCCGCCAGCGCCTCCGCCATTCCAAGCGTCTTTGCCCGCTTATCCCCATCTCCGAGGATATGCGTGATATTGGCTGCCTCCCGGACAAACAGCAGGCGCTTGATGACGCTTTCCAGATTCTCTTTATCCGATCCTTTTCCTGCCAGCACATATTCCAGTTCATATGCCAGCGCGTGATCCTCTGATTCTCCCAGATAATCTCCAAAATATTGATCCATATATTCCAGTGCGAGTATTCTGTCATACCAGTCCGACACCTGTATCTCCATATTGCCGGTCTGTTTCTGCCGCCTCTCTATCGAATCACCCAGATCGGTCTGCCTCGTCGAGACCGCACCAAGATCCCCAGCGTCATTCCAAGCAGTGCGTTCTGCTTTATCGCATGAACAACCTCTAGCGGATTTTCCTGCTCCGGCGGAAGTTCCGGTATCACCGCTTCCGTCCCGTCCGATTCTGCCTGTTCCCGGCGTTCGCTTTTTGCCTCTTCGATCGCTGTTCTGGCATCCTCGATACTCTCTTCCCCCTGTCCGCTCTGTTCCACCTGCTCATGCTCGCCATAGCGTTCCTGCAATGCCCGTATGGTCTCCATCGCCATATTCTGCTTCATATATGCTGCCACACAGTGCAGAAACACGCTTCCCTCCTGATCCGTCATCAGACGGTATGCCACCGGCTCTGCTCCTGCAAGGGTGACCTGCAGGATGCTTCCTCCCGCTCCATCAACGTCCAGATTCCGGTCAAGCCGCTCTCTTAAAACAGCGGTTACATGATCCATGGAAAATGTATCCCCACCGTAGGCGCCATCCAGTCCCAGCAGATGAAATTCTTCCCAGAGCATCGGCTGATACTCTGCGCATACCGACTCCAGCGCAAGCGTGGACTTCATATCTGCATACGTCTGTATCTGGTACACCCTTCCCGCCTCCAGAAGAGCCATAAGGAAGGATGCCACCAGCGCAAACGCAAGTGCGGAAAATACCGTAATACTTGCTCTCTTTCTCATTCTCAGACCTTTCCCGCCTTTTTCGTGATCGTATCGAAAATATCGTTCACCAGACTTGTAAGCTGATCTTTAAAGATCAGTACCAGCCCGATCAACACGACCAGAATCAGAATCAATTCCACAACTCCCACACCGTCTTCTTCTCTGATAAACTCTCTGATCCCTCTCATAGAATCCCTCCCTTTCTAAATTTGAAATGCCAGCACCGCCGGCACCAACAGTATCACCATCACAATTCCGAGCATCAGCATCATCGGAAACAGCAATTTTGTTCCGGCTTCCTCACCGTAACGTTTTGCGGCATGCTTCCGCTCCTCAAACGCATTCTGCGCTTCCTGCTCCAACAGTACCGTAATACCGCGGGTTCCTTTTTGCAGATTCTGCGTCAGTATGCCGGCAAGCTTCCGGTAGGATGCCACACCGCACCGTTCTCCGAAATGCTCATACGCCCGCTGTTCCCCCACACCGCTCTCCATCTGTCGGCAGGCGACCAGCATCTCCTCATAGGCGGGCATTTCCGCCGTTTTATTCTGTGTCCGCTTCTGTCCATAAGCTCCGGCAATTTTTCTGAACGCTCCCTGAAGCGTCATTCCCGCCCTCAGAAGCAAGGCCAGCTTGCTCACCAGATCTGGATACTCGAGTTCCAGAAGCATTTTGCGCTTTTTTTGCTCCTCCTGCTTTCTGCTCATGGATACCACCGGTACAAAGCAGGCGAGAATCACGCCCAGTATAAGGATCTTTTCCGGTCTCTGATCGCGCCTTTGCTCCCAGTGTATGGTATGTCCCTCCACCTCATCCGGCAGAAAAAGTCTGTCCGCTCCCGCCTCCGGCTGCTGTCGCGCAATCTTTTCTGAAATCCCCTTCCGGAAGCGCTCTTCCTCGTCTAACAGTCTGGGATACACGCAGATATATAACTCCTGTACACATCTGGATTTTCCACATGTCAGAGTGACCTGCACATTCACCAGCTCCCCCTCCTCGTCCGGTTCTCCCACAATTCTTCCAGTGCGGCTCTCTATCAGCCGGTAATTGTCAAAGCTCCATTCCGCCTCAACATGCCCTTCCTGATATTCCTCACGAATGACAACAGCATCCCGGATACAATTCACAGATTCATTGTCTCCCGGGAATTCCTTAATGAGTTCTTCCTCTGCCGCTCGAAGATATGCCTGCTCCTCCTGCTTTGTCAGCTCCTGCTCCGGCACATGCACCGTGTAAGCTTCCGCCTTTTTCGCCCCATCCACATACATACGCAGGTCTGCCTCGTAGTCACCTTCTCCATTTTCTCTCCGAAGCAGCCCCTTCTCCGGATCCTCATCTGTCTGCAGTTCCATGTATCCGGACAGCAGCCCGAGACATGCCGCTGCCGCAATGACTGCCGCCCCTTTCTGCCAGTCTTTCCTGCCCCATTTCCGGCTGACTGCCCATCCGAGCACCGCCAGTCCAAGCGCTATTCCACATACAATCACATTTTCCCCCTCTTTATCCACAAACCTTTCGTCAGATCTGAATATCCAATATATGCTCTGACCATTTGATGGCGGCAAGATAGCAGCAAAAAGCGATGCTCATGACAGCCACTCCGAATGCGCTGCCATACAAAGCGTCCAGAAATTCTACCGATGCCACCTGAAGATATGCCAGAATTGCAAGCGGCATTATTTCCATAATCCGCCGCTCCAGACGCTTTCCTGCAAGCACGGTTGCCACTTCCCTTTCGACTTCAATCCGCCCCGCGAGTTTTTGTACCGTCGTCTGCATAATGTGGACAAAGTCTCCGCCGCTCCGCTTTGCAAACGCGAACACCTCCGCAAAACTCTCGATCTCCTCACACCCGCTTCGCGCCGCAAACGAAAGCAACAGTCGCTCCAATGGTTCGTTCATGCGCACCCCCTCATTCATCCAGCGCACCTCTGCCGCCATAAATCCCTTCTCCCCATGCAATTCCAGAAGTTCTTTCTCCGTCTCCCTCCATGCATTTTCTACAGAATATCCTGCCAGCAGCGCCGCCGATGCAGACTGCATGGCATCCTTGAACTCCATGAGCAGCTGTTCCTTTCTCTTTTCCTTTTGCAGAGCGCAATACTTTTTCACGCATACCAGGTACGCTGCCGGAAACAGCAGCATTCCCCACACAGACCGGTAAAACAGCCACGCTGCCATTCCTGCCGCTCCTGCTCCCACTGCCGCACAAGCCAGTTTCTCCACAAAACCTGCCCGGTATTTTCTATAGTCCACTGCTCCCCTCCTTCTCCGGGTTCATTCCTGCACGCTCACATTTTTCGGTATGCATCAGCCGGCCGGTTCTCATCAGGGTTCCCCTCACATGCCTTGCCTCCTCCCCGGACTCTTCATACCTGAACAATTCATGGAGCATAACCTCGCCCTGCTCCATTCCTGCTATTTCCACTATTTTTAATACCTTACGGCTTTTATCCCGCAGCCTTCCCAGATGGATCAGGATATCGATCCCCGATGCAATCTGACTGCGTATCGCGGGAAGCGGCAGTTCCATGCCCATCAGAACCATCGTCTCCAATCTGCTTAACATATCCTTGCACGAGTTGGCGTGCCCGGTCGAGAGACTTCCGTCATGCCCGGTATTCAGTGCCTGCAATACATCCAGCGCCTCCGCGCCTCTGCACTCCCCAACGATAATGCGCTCGGGGCGCATGCGAAGCGCCGTCCGGATCAGATCGCGGATCGTGATCGGCGTAACGCCTTCTGTATTGGCATTGCGCGTCTCAAGCCGCACCAGATTCGGCTTGTCCAAAAGCTGCAGTTCCGCCGAATCTTCGACTGTAATGATACGTTCCTCGCGGGGAATATACTGGGAAAGTGCATTCAAAAAGGTAGTCTTTCCGGAACCGGTTCCCCCGGAAATGAAAATATTGTAGCCGCACCGCACCAGTATTTTCAGTAGATCTGCCGCTTCCTGTGAGATGCTTCCCATCCGGATGAGATCCTCCATACTGATCGGATTTTCCGGAAACTTCCGGATCGTAACGGCCGACCCGTCGATCGCCACCGGCTCCAGCACAATATTGACGCGGGAACCATCCGCCAGACGGGTATCGACAATCGGAGATGCCTCATTCACCATACGGTTGCTGTATCCTGCCATCTGCTGGATCACATCATTTAACTTTTCTTTGGAGGAAAACCCGTACTCCGCTTTGTACAGCCGTCCCGCTTTCTCGTAGAAGATATGTTCTGCACCGTTTACCATGATCTCCGTGATCGTCGGATCTTCCAGCAGTTCCTGCAGTACATCCAGCTTGCGCAGGGAATAAAACAGAGTCTGTACCACAGCTTCCCGCTCCCCCAGCGTAAGCATCCTCTCTCTGGCAAAGTCCCTTACCTGTGCTTCGATCAGCTGATATACCTCCTCGTCCTCCACCGTCCGCGTCAGGTCGATCTGCTCCATGATCTGTCTGCGCAGCCGTTCTATCTCTTCTCCCGCAATCTGCATTGCGCATCCCCCTGTCCCGGTCTTATTCTTCCTGTCCACCGATATGGTTCCGGACATAGTCCCCAAATTCACTCCACAAAAACTGACGGTACACATCCATTCCCGCACGTATCTTTCCTGCGGAAAACGGGAGCCTTATCACCTGCATCCGGTCTGCAATGTCCACCGCAGGCTCTCTTTCCAGGTATCTGCGGAAATGTTCCATCCGGCAGTCGTAGTAAAAGCCGCTCTTCATCGGACAATAAATACTGGTGCAAAGCCCCAGAAAGGATAGAAAATCCCTTAACCCCTGACCAAAATCCAACAGGAGGACCTCATATGACATCTGCTTCTCCAGAAAGGAGATCAGTTCCTGCAGATCCCCCGCGGTCATCTCCCCCAGATCCTCCGGATTATCAAACGGCTCTACATAGTGCATCCACTCGGTCTCATGAATCCCTCTGCCAAGCGTTTCCGCCGTAAGGCGCTGCCTGCGCAATGCGAGAATCACCTCGCCCAGATCACATTCTCCCGGAACGCCAAGCAGCTCCAGCATCCCTGAATGTTCCATCAGATTCACATATAATACCTTCTTCTCCGTCGACAGCTTCTGTGCGAGAACCATCGAAAACGGCATCTGCATTTCATGACAGATCGGAGAGTAAACACCAATTACCTCCATTCCCGTTCCGACATTCTCCATCCTTCTGCTGCCGGCTCCCGTCAGAGTCATCACCTGCACCTCATGCAGAATGACCTCCATGGACTGATAACGGCAGATTCCACGGCAGCTTTCCGGCACGGAACCGTACGTTACCGATTCCGCAACCGCATCTGCCATCGTCTCCTGCAAGACCAGCACCGGAATATCGTATCCCGCCAGTCTCTCCGCCATCTCTTCAAATCCGGTCCCGCATATCGCAAGATCCGGCTTCTTTTCCTCCAACGCTTCCAAAAGCTTCTCCGGCATCGAAAATGCGGATACTGCATATTCTTCCGCCTTGCGTTCCACCAGGTATGTGACAAATCTGTCCCGGTATTCCCGGTCTGTATCACAGACTGCCACCGCAATTTTATTCAATGGCACACCCCCAGACTACAATAAAATATCCAATTAAAATCATCGCTGAAAAATGAATCAGTGTTCTCTGATTCCCGAATATTCCCGCCATTCGCTTCTGATACAGCAGCTTCCCCAGTCCAATTACTGCTGCCGTCACAAATGCCGCCAGTATGACATATAACAACTGTCTCATTGAAAGAAATCCACCAGCTACGGAAAATAACTTGATATCTCCTGCGCCAATTACACGCAGTTGAAATAAAAGAAACAATAAGATAACCGGAATAGAAATGTTCACCAGGAAATGAACAATGCCCGCACCGCCTTCCCCCAGAATGCGCAGTGCAAGTCCCATCATAAGTCCGGAAGCAATCAGCCGGTTACTGATCCGCATCTCCCGGAAGTCCGCTGCGACCGCAAATACAAGTACCGTCAGCAGCGTCAGTGTCATAAGTTCCCCAACTCACCACCCCTTCGTTCATTTGTAAATCGGATTATAGCAATTCATTTTTGCTTTGTCTATAGGTTTTTCGCATTTTATTTACATTTGTAAGATTCTCACAAAATTTTGAGCAGCAAAATTCCATAAAGAAGCGCAACCCCGCTAAAACCAAGGCTTCCGGTTGTCAAAAGGGTCACCGGATTGATGCCGACGGCAAGCATGATTCCCTGCTGTGCGAGCCATTTGTTCACACATGCGATGGCGCAGACACCCAAGACCGCGCGCACCAGAAAATTCAATGCAAACCTTGCCCGATTTTTTAATATCATAATTCCAAGGACCAGCACACAGCTTCCCGCAATGATCCAGAATGATGTCAGCGACATTTCCTGCATGGCGTTTCCTCCACACTTTTTTCTATATCTATGAATGTCCGCGTCCGTTTATGCCAGTTTGTCTGTTCCTGCGGACGGACAGATTTTTACCGTTTTTGTATAGAATGGGATTTATTTGCTTATACTTTGAATAAGATAGAAGGAACAACACTGCCGCAGACTTCGGCAGAACCCATAGATCTGGAGGAACTATGCTGCGTTTTTTTCAACCTGAAAAAACGAATGATAATCATTATACGCTGCTGATAAACGATCTGCACCAGACGGCACAGGATCTGCAGGACGCCTACCGCAATCTGGAAAACGTCATCGATCCGGATCTGATCGACTGTTACATTTATGAATTAAATTCCGTGCAGATGCGCTACAAATTTCTTCTTACAAGCATCCGCAACTATGAGCTGCGCACACAAAAAAATCCAGAGGATTTTTATACCAAAAATCCTCTGGAACTATCGGAATCCTGACAAGTCTCCACCAGATTGTCACGTCCGTAAGTATACCCGGCATACACCTGCTGCGTATTTTTCATAAGCGGCTCCGAATGATCCTGCTCGGCCGCATGCAAAAAGCCGTCATAGAGCTTTTTCATGAGGCGGCAGGCATCCTCGGCATCTGCCAGATCTCTCTTGTAGAGAGACTTTGCGATCGAATCTCTGCAGAACACATAGATACTGTAGAGATTCTTCGCCATGTCATAGGAGAAATTGAGCGCCGATATCAGTTCATCGATCGCGCGCTGCGCTCTCCGCAATGCTTCTTTGTAGGCATCCCAGTCGGCTGCATCGTATGCCGCCCTGGCATCATCCAGATATGTGAAAAAAATATCATACATAACCACGACCAGTCCGCTCCGGTTCGCCTGACTGATCCGCCTGGTAAAATCTACAATCTGTTCTTTTTTCAAAACAGACCTCCGTTCTCATGCCTCATCGCGCCTACTGCAGAATCTGCAGTACCTGCTGCGGCAGATCATTTGCCTGTGTCAAAACAGAAATTGCCGCCTGATTGAGCACATTCTGATGTGTATAGTTCGTCATCTCTTCCGCCATGTCAACGTCCGTAAGTCTCGACATTGCATCCGTCATATTTTCCCCAAACTCATCCAGACTGTTTGTGGAATACTCCAGACGATTCTCATAGGCTCCCAGATTTGAACGTGTTTCGCTGACTCTTGCAATCGCATCATCCAGACGGTCTAAGGCACGGTCTGCACCATTGACCGTCGTCACATCCAGATCGTCGATATAGAGGCTCTCGCAGGAAATCTCCGGAATCCGGATGTTCATATTCTGATCCATGTTTGCACCGATATGAAGCGTCATGGTTCCCATATCTGTCACCTCAAATTTGAGGGATCCGTCATAGGTCTCCAACACATTGCCGGCAGAATCTGTCTTGGTCGCACCGTCCTCATATCCTGCTTCCACCAGGAATGAGAGGGAAAAACCGCCCAGATCCGTGATAGTCACGCGGTTACCGTCGCACTTTGCGGTCGCGGAAGAGGTAAATCCCTTCCAGTTCGCCACGTCATCCAATTCCATGTCCGATCCGTTCGGAACACTCGTTGTCGCCTTGCCGGAAGCATCTGTCTGCTGGCTTCCGTAAATCCACTGTTTTGTCGCCGGATCCTGCACCAGACCGTTATTGCCGGATGCGTCGGACAGTGCAAACTGATTGGCAAGCGCCTGATTGCTGAAGGAAAGCTTCAATGTGGCGTCAGATCCATAAGCGTCTGTCGTGAATGTCAGGCTTCCGTCCGCCTTGCTGCGCTCGATCTGTGTCTCGCCGATCTCTCCAGCCGTCCGGAGCTTTTCGTATACTTCCTGATACGTGTCGGTTGCCGCGATCTCAACGGTTGATCCATTGACGCTCATCGTGCCGGAAACGCCGATTGCCGCCGTGCTGTTAAAATCTGCACCGGACGTCACCTCTGCCTGTGTTGCTGCCGTTTTGACTTTAATCTCGTAATTTCCTGGACTCACCTGATCCGTCACCTGGATGCGGCTGGCATGCTTTGTGTACACTCTGGTGTCCAGCGAGCCGTCAAGCAGTGTCTTCGTATTGTACTCGGTATCCTTGGAAATACGGTCCACCTCATCCTTTAAAGATGAGATCTCTTTCTGAATGGCTTCCTTGTCTTCCTGACCCATCGTCGCGTCACTCGCCGCCTGCACGGAAAGCTCTCTCATACGCTGCAGAATACTTGTCACCTCACCTAACGCACCATCCGAAATGTGAATGACGGAAATACCGTCCGACGCATTGGCAGATGCCCGGTCAAGTCCGTCAATCTGTGCTTTCATCTTGCGGGAAATCGCCATTCCCGCCGGATTATCCTTTGCATGATTGATTTTTAAACCGGAAGAAAGCCGCTCCATGGACTGGCTTAAATTACTCTCAATCCCGAGCAGATTCTTGTTCGCTATCGATGCCGAAACATTATAATTTATTCTCATCCTGTCGTTCTCCTTTATCCATATCTGTCCTATATATCGACCAACTTGCCGCTTCACTGAATACCCGGCAGAAAAGATTTCCCGCGCACCTGCGTATTTCACGCAAACTTTGTTTGCATTCCACGGCGTTTCGTATTATAATTAGCACATTGCCGGGCATACTAATGTAATCATACATGCCCATAATCACATAAGGAGGTATCATTATGACACAGATCACAAAGTCCACGATGATTGGCGAATTACTTCAGATCGATCAGAATATCGCACCAATCCTTTTAAATATTGGAATGCACTGCCTTGGATGCCCGTCTTCCCAGATGGAGACAGTAGAAGAGGCTGCCATGGTACACGGTATCGATCCGGACGCTCTGGTAAAAGAGATCAACGATTTTCTTGCAAAGGATCTCGCTTAATCCGCAGGCAGACACCAGACGAAAAGGGTATCCCGGTTCCCACTGGAACCGGAATACCCTTTTTTCTGTTGCTTAACGCCGCAAGACCTTTAAAGCTCTGCCAACGTCTGAAGCGCATGATTTTTCAAAATCACCTGATAGTGCTCTTTCATGAACGCGCCTGCTGCCGGCGTATACGTCTGCTGCGTTCCATATTCGGATAAAATATTGCACACCTTGTTGAACTCTTCCGGTGTCTGTCTGCTCTTGCTGACCAGAAGATAATACTTGTGCGCCGCCTCATTCTTATACAGATCGTTATTCCCCTGATAGAAGCCCTGCAGCGTGTGCGCCAGTCTGGTTATCTCAGAAAAATCACTGAACACAAATAACTTCGTAATGTCTACAAGTACGTTTACCGGAGTTTCTTTTTTCTTATCATTCTCTTCTGAAACGAAGCTATCCTTACTGCCCTGTGCATCTGCCGCCTTTCTGCGCTCTTCCTGAATCCTGCGGAACAACCCCAGTATGTCATCTGCACCTTCCGGCGCCGGTGCTGCTCCACCGCCTGCCATTGCCTCCTCGTACACGTCTTCCGGATCCGGATCGGAGAACCTGGAAAATCTGGTATCAAGCTCCTCCGGATACTCCACCTTGGTAATCACCAGAATAATCGTGTCCTGTGACAACGGTATTGCCTCTATCATCAGCGGAATATCATCCGCCTCAAAACCAAATTCATACGCCGCCTGCTGCATCATATCGCGGAACAGAAGCTTTGCCTTCTCCGTTCCGTATGCAAGCTCACTCAGCTTGATCTGACGCTCTGCCAGATCCTCCCTCGTCAGCGTACAGCGAATCTGATTGTCGTTTACTTTTTCAATTTTCATACTACACCACGCCTTTCCGTATTCTGAAAGCCAAGCTTCCAGCCAAACTTTCATGCGAAACTCCCGCATTACTTCCTTTATCCGGAAAACCTTGTAAACTGTACATTTATTATAATCAAATGCTATATTGATGTAAAGTATACCTTTTTATTAAATCTTTATAAACTGCCGAAAAGCTATTGTCAAACTACATTTTTCATGTTATAAACATATGCATGAGATGCGAATCTGCCACACTATGAAAGGAGCGGATTTTGCATAGAAGAAGTTATTCTGTTCGGCAAGTACCGGATTCTTTCCGTACTCGGTTCCGGTAGTTTCGGTACCGTATTTCTCGCCGAGCATCTCAAGCTGAAGATTTATCGGGCCATCAAGCGAATCCCCAGGTCTCTGGCAGATAGATCTTCTTTCTCCCTGGAATCTGACTTCCTCGCGGAAGCAGCTCTTCTGAAGAATCTTAATCATCCAGGAATCCCCCTCATATATGATATCGACGAAGATGACACCTATCTTTATATGATTGAAGAATACATTCAGGGTGAATCACTCGAGACGTTTGTCTCTCATCAAAAAAGCATTTCTGAGGAACTGATCGTAAAACTGGGCATACAGCTATGCGACATTTTTACCTATCTGCATCATTTATCTCCATACCCGATCCTGTATCAGGACTTAAAGCCGGAGCATATTATATTATGTGGAGATCAGGTAAAATTACTCGATTTTGGCATTGCATCTTTTTTTACCGGTTTCGGAAAAAATTTCCAACTTTACGGGACAAGCCGCTACTGCGCACCGGAAATCCTGCGCGGACAGCCCGTCACTCCGGCTGCCGACATCTACAGTCTCGGCAGGGTTTTAACGGAGCTTTCGGACGCCATGTCCTGCCGCTGTTCCAGACAGCTTCGGTACATCTTGAAGCAGACGTGCGCCGCAGATCCGGCAGACCGCTGTCAGGAGGCCTGCGATCTGAAAGCCGCACTGCTTCGTGTACCATTATCAGAGAATCAGCAGTCTTCGCATCTCATTCGGAACATTGCCGTCATCGGGAGCAGACCCGGGGCAGGCGCCACGCATATTTCCATTTCTCTTGTCAGCACCATGAATCAAAAGCATATTCCCGCAATCTATGCTGCCGCGGACGGGAGCGCATCGCTTCTACACGCCGCCAGGGCAAATCATCGTCTGATCGACCAGAGCGGGATCTTTATTTATGGAAGCTTCCGCGGGATTCCGGACTATGGGGACAGTATATCTGTTTCCGTTCCGCCGGATGACTGCGTTGTAAGGGACTATGGCACCCGCGCGCCCGCGCTTGCCGAGCTGGCTTCTTTTGACCTGATTCTTTTCGTCTTAAACGGAGGAGACTGGGATTTTGTACAGGCAGCCGCCTATGGGAAACAGCTGGCACTGCTGCCACAGACACGTTTTCTCTGCAATCACGGCTGCCGCTCTGCCGCAAAGGCATACGCACGGCAGTTAGGCCACCGCGTCTACTGCTTTCCGGAAGATGCGGTTCCATACGATACAACACCCGAAAAGGAACGGCTTGTTTCGTCCATCTTACCGAAGAAAGGAGGGAGACGGCATCTTCTATTTTGATCGCAACGAAACCAAAGCACACATCACCATCGGCATTCTCGGATGTCATCCGGGGGCTGGCGTGACACAGCTCGCCATAAGCCTTAGCACATACTGTGCCTCCAGGCGAAGACTGCGCACCGCTTGTCTTGAACTTCACAAGCGCAGCGAACTGGCGCGGCTGATTCCGGAATCTGCTCTTGCGGACTCCATACACCGCCATGCCTTACAATGCAGCAAAGCGCCGGATGCCGCGGACACTTCAAAGGCAGAGTTTTTTCACTTCCGCCTGCACGGCGTGGATTATTATCCGAATCTGGCACCGGATGCTGTGCCCCGCCTGCTGAATATGGGGTATGATTATCTGATCCTGGATCTCGGCAGCTTAAACGAATCCGCTGCCGCAGAATTCCTGCGCTGTGACCGCAAGATTGTGCTAGGCAGTCTTGCACTCTGGAAAACCTGGAGTTATGAGGAATTTTTCAAACAATTTAACAACTTTACAAACCTTGGGGAAGGTTATCATTATCTGGTACAGGTGGGAACATTCCAGAATCATTCCGTTTTTTCCAGGCAGCACTCCATATCCATGCAGGAGGTTCCGTTCATCAAAAACCCTTTTCATATAGAGAAGGAGCACTTTCTTATTTTTTGACATACTTCTGTCATTTTATTCATTGTAACCGCAACACACTGTCTGCCGGGGATCAGACAGCGCAATTTTTCTTTATATCACGAAACGTAACCAGCGAATTCCTTTTGGTATTTTTCAGATTTGGGGGAATCTAATGTGAATGATGAACATATGCAAAGACTCTATCTGGAGCTTACGTCTCTGGAGAATCGAGGCATTACCATCTGGCTGGAGGGCGCGAAAAGCAGCTCGCAGGATGTAGCCAGCCAGCTCTGCGTGCAGGAGGAAAGCACGTACATGAGAGATTATATTTTTGACGAGGGGGTGTTAAAGGAAGTCCATTTTGATAAGATCAGAAAAGATCTTCCGTAACTAGTCGTAACTGGAACAGAATGACTGAGTTCCTCAATGCCCGGTCATACTGTCTATGCAGTGAATATTATTTGATAAAAAGACAGCCGGGAACTGCCGCCCGAGTTCACAATCTCCCGCGGCCGGTTCCCGTTTTTCATTCTGCGACACGCAAAAAATGGCAGATGCAAATAGCTTTGATTTTGTGCTGCAATATGCTACAATGTAGGGGAAATCTCTCAGAAGAAGAAAGGATTTTTCCATGAAGAATACAAAAAAGAATATTATACCGGTCATTGCCGTTCTTGTTTTAATCGTCATTATCATTCTGTTCATGCTGCTCGGACGACTGATCGAAAAATACACGCCCTCCAAAGAGCACCAGGAGTTATCCGAGTATTACGGGCTTGCATCTGATGATTCTGTAGCCCTGATCTTTAATAATGAAGTGTTGTCTGTGCAGGGGCGACTGATCGACGGAAACGTATATCTGGATTTTGAGACGGTTCACGATAAGATCAACAGCCGTTTTTTCTGGGATGCCAATGAGAACAAGCTTTTTATACACCACCGCCACCGACCTGATCTCGGCGGATGCGGAGAGCACGACCTACTATGTGACCAAAGACGCCCGGACGTTAGATCACACGATTGTAAAGGCAGATGCCTCCACCGCATATATTGCGATCGATTTTGTAAAACAGTATTCCGATTTTGATTATACCGTATACGATCAGCCGAACCGCGTTGTCCTCACAAACCAGTGGGGCGACTACAACACCGCTCCTGTCAAGAAATCCACGGAGCTGCGCTATCAGGGCGGCATCAAGAGTCCGATTCTCGCCGACCTTGCAAAAGGAACCGTGCTCACGGTTTTAGAGCCGGACGAGACCTGGACGAAGGTGATGACGGAGGACGGCATCATCGGCTATGTAAAGACCAAAGCCCTCGGCAGCACCTCCACCGCGACCCGGACCAGCGACTACACTGCGGAAGAATTTTCGCATATTAAAAAAGATTTCTCCATTAATCTCGGCTGGCACCAGGTAACCAACAGCAGTGCGAACGCAAACATTGCGAACGTACTTTCAAACACCAAGGGACTCAATGTCATCTCTCCGACCTGGTTTTACTTAAAGGATACGAACGGAGGCATCGGTTCCCTGGCAAGTTCTGATTATGTAAACTATTGTCACCAGAACAATATTGAAGTCTGGGCGCTTGTAAGCAACTTCGGCGCCAAGGATCAGGGACTGGAGAGTCCGGATACCACGCAGGTGCTGACCTACAGTTCCAGACGTGAGAGTCTGATCAACAACCTGATCTCCGCTGCGATCCAGTACAAGCTGGACGGCATTAACGTGGACTTTGAATCGCTCGACCCTTCCATCGGTGATTCCTATATCCAGTTTATCCGGGAATTATCGCTGAAATGTGCCAACAACGGCATTGTCCTTTCCGTCGATAATTATCCGCCAACAGCTTACACGGCATTCTATAACCGCTCCGAGCAGGCAGTCTTTGCCGACTATGTCATACTGATGGGATATGATGAGCATTACGCAGGTTCCGAGGAAGCCGGATCGGTGGCGTCCATCGGTTTTGTCAATCAGGGTGTCGCAGATACGCTCCAAAGCGTTCCGGCAGACCAGCTGATTCTCGGTATGCCGTTTTACACACGTGTCTGGAGCGAGACTCCGGTATCGGACGATGGCGCGGCTGTCAGTACAACCGAGGACACCTCCGACAGTGATACACTCTACGAGCTGGACTGCTACTCGGCAGGCATGAAAGAAGTCCAGAACCTGATCAGCACGAACGGAGCCGTTCCGGTGTGGTCCGACACAGACGGACAGTATTATGTAGAATACATCAACGGCGGCGTCACCTACAAGATCTGGGTGGAGGATGCCACTTCACTTGAGGAGAAGTTAAAGGTAATGCAGTCCAACCAGCTCGCCGGCGGAGCTTTCTGGAAGCTTGGTCTGGAGGATCCGGCGGTCTGGGATACCATTATCAAATACATCAACTAACCGTTCTAACCCCCGGGGATCGTGAATATCATTTTATGAACGAATCCCCGGGGGTTTTTTATTTCATGAAAAAAAAGTTGGAACTTATCATGAGCCTCTGTCTTCTGGCCGCTGCCTTCATTCTCGCAAAGCAGGGCGCCGTACTGGTCCAGAGTGAAAAGGCGGCACGTGAAAAAATCTGTATTGTCGTCGATGCCGGTCACGGCGGAAGTGACCCCGGAAAGGTGGGCATCAACGGCGCACTCGAAAAGGACATCAACCTCTCCATCGCTTTAAAATTAAAAGATCTTCTGGAACAGAGAGAAATCTCTGTCGTTCTGACCCGTGATTCCGACGCCGGTCTCTCACCCGCAGACGCCACCAACAAAAAAGCCGCGGATATGCAGAAGCGCTGCCAGATGATCACGGACGCCAATCCCGCTTTCACCGTGAGCATTCATCAGAACAGTTACACAACCGAAGACATCAAAGGCGCCCAGGTATTCTATTACGGGCAGTCCGAAAACGGCAAGCGCTTAGCGGACGTTCTCCAGGAACATCTGATCTCTGAAGTCGATCCCCAGAATACACGCGTCGCCAAGGCAAACGAAAGCTACTATCTCCTAAAAAAAACACCCACACCTACGGTAATCGTAGAATGTGGGTTTTTAAGCAACCAGAGCGAAGCCGATCTGCTCCTGACCGAAGATTATCAGAGCAAGCTTGCTCATGCCATCTACCTGGGGATTCTCTCCTATCTCGAAGAAGAATCCCTGCTTTAACTGTTTTATGCATCCGCTCCCTGCACATCTGTTCCCTGCAAAAGATCCTGCACCTGCCGCACAAAGCTTTCCGCAATATGGTATAGCCTTGTTGTCTGCACCTGATACGTCGTATCCGACTGTTTCTCTGTGGTCTCCTGCTGTTCTGGTGCATCCACGCCAAAGACGCCTGTTGAAAAATGGTTCAGATCCAGATCTGCGATGCATGCATAGTGAAGATCTGCCTCGTTTCCACTGTCCAATACTGCCGTAAGGCTCTCCTGCCGGCTGTCTAAAAGTTCTTTGGTATCCTCCCGGTCCGATGCAATCAGACCGCTGACGCCATGCTCTTTTGCCTGGAACGTTGCCGCAATCTTACCGTGAAGCTTGGTTTCCATCGTGATGTCAACCAGCCCTTTTTCACCATCCCCACGCACGACCTTCAGCGAAATGCCGACAACACCGCTCTCGGTCTGCACCGGTATTGCATACTGCTCTTCTTTTGCCATCATGCTGCCGATGGATAACTGTGCCGACAACAGACGCATCTCCCTGATATCAAGACTTGTCACGTCATCGCTGTCGATCATTCCCTTCATTACATTCTCAGCAACCTCAGCAAGCTGTTCCTGTGCAGCGGCAAGTCCCTCCGGGCTTGCGATTGCCTCTCCGAAATCCTCAAGCACCTGCTCCTTCGCCCGGGCAAGCTGCTCCTCATTTTCCTCTTTGTGGCTTCCCTTTGCGCTCTCGCCGAAGATCTGACGGAATACGCCGTTCCGGTCATTTACCATGGCTTCCATCGCCATGACGTTCGTCATGGTATTCGGAATGTCGTACTTCTGCAGTACCGTGTAAATATCCTGCGTCATTTTCGCGCTCTGCGATAACTGATCCAGCTGCTCCTTCGCATATGCATAATCCTGGCTGGCATCGTCTGTCTGTGCCTGCGCGAGCGCCTCCTTTAACTGCTCCGGAGTCATCTCCTCCCAGTCCGGCGTCTGTGATGCGACAACCTTCATGCGCTCCGGTGTGAGCAGATCTGCGACATCTTTCACGCAGTTGTTCTGATATGCCGCTTCCATCTGATCGGTGATGGAAGTGCCGGAATATCCACTGCCTTCCACTTTTCCAAAGGATTCATCCACACTGTAATCCATTTTTCCACTGCGCCTCTCGGATCGGACCGCCATCATCAGATTGCGCATGGTGATATCGGCTCCCTGATTTACAAGCGCTCCCACCGCGGCGCCGTCCGACTGCTCTACCTGATGGATCAGGCGATACGTTCCGATATAAGAAGCCCGCTCTTCCTGGCTGATTCCCTCCGTGCGTTCCAGCTTCCACAAAAATTCTCCGAAGCCGCGCTCATCGTTCGCGCCAGTCTCCTTTTTTATCTGCTCCGCTGTCGCATTCAGCGTACTAAAATCCATATCCAGCGGATCGATTCCTCTGCGGATCATCTCCGTCACCGTTGCCGGCGTCAGGTTGCGGAATACACGCTGCACCTGCTCATCCGCCGCTTTCATCTCCGCCACGGATTCCTGTGTAATTTCAATCTGGTTATAACCGAGGATGCGCACTGCACGCTGATTTGCCTCCGTCGCCTCCAGTCCGATATCGTTCAAAATATCATCCACATTGCGGAATGCCTTCTGAATCGAATCCCCCAGGTCTGCACGTGGTGCCGTCATCAGGGTCTCATAACTCTGATTTGCACGCTCAAAGGTATCCCGCATCGCACGTCCGGTATCATGAACCTCTGCGACAGACGCATCCTTTACTCCCTGCGCTCCCAGCACGTATGCCGGAACCGTTTTTAAATCGTTGACACGCTCTGTGGTCTCACGGAAAAGATTCACGTTCGTCTCCGAAGCTTCTACCCCCTGTCCCTTCAACAGCTGTTCGTAATATTGGTTCTCCGTCTCCTTCAAAGCCTCCACAAGCTCTGCCAGCGGCTGGGTATCAATCTGGATTCCCTTTTTGAGCAACGCATAGTTTGCCTGTGCTGTCATCGCAAGACGTGTCTCCTCCAGCTGTCTTCTGGCGGTCAGCAGATCCAGTTCTCTCTGTGTATAAGCAGTGCTGCCATCCGCACTGCTCTCTGCCGTCTCCTCCTGCGCGTCTCCCGAAGCGCTATCCGCCGTCTCCTCACCCGAGCGATGTGCCATCGCTTCTTTTAAGCTGCGGATATTTAACTCCATGCCGTGATCCACGACATATGCGACATCCTCATCCGTCGCTTCGCCGATCACATCGCAGGCATCCTGCGCCTTGTCCGCAAATGATTGTCCATCCACAAGCAGTGCGTCCTGCGGGCTTTTTCCTTCTGCAACCGCAGCCGCCATACTGCCCAGCAGCGCCTCTGCCTGCACTGGCAGACTGAGATTTTTCAGCTCCATATAGTAAGCAAGATTCTCCTCATTGAGCGGCACGCTATTGTCCAGCAGCCACTGGCACGCCTCTTTTGATGTATCATCCACCGAAAGCCCGGCGCGCGCAATAATCGCGTCAATCTGATCCGAAAACATCGTCATATCGACTGCTGCCTCCGGATTTGCCTGATAAGCAGCACTTCCGCTGTACTCTGCCTTGTATAGGTTGCCGATCGTGGGCTCCATCCCGTTATCCAGCATATACTTCACTGCGCCGTCCCCCGGCGTCTGAAGTGTCTGCGCCAGTGAGAGCGCCTCCATCACGCCCCGCACATTTTCCTCGGTGCACGGGAGGTCGGCTTCCTTCATTGCCTGCGCCAGCTGTCTTGCAAGCGCTTCGCTTCCGGTAAGCGCCGCCATCTGCTCGTAATCCAGATCATCTCCAAAGAAAGAGATATCCACTCCCGCTTTTGCAAGCTGTGCCTTAATCTTATCCGTCTCGGTCACAATCGTATTGGTCGTCGTATCGTCCAGTGAAAATCCGTCTTCCTGCATTTTGGCATAATCTTCCGGGGAGGTAGTGTTGGACAACACCGCCATCTGGTTCTTGCGCTCTTCGGCATCAAGCGTCGCGGACGCTTCGATCTCCTCGGCAACCGTCTGCTTGTCTTCCGCTGCCGGCTTGGCATAGGTGGCATCTTTTAAATTCACGGATTTCGCATTGTCACTGACACTGCTTTTTTCCACGGCAGCTCCCGCGGCTCCTGTGGTATATTGGCTCAGAACGGCCCCACTCTTTTCCTCCGGTCCGATACTCTGCTTTACAACATCTATAATATTCTGGCTCTGCTGCTCTACTCTCATCCTGTGCACTCCTTTTACCTTTTCAGCTGTGGTTCTATAGAGTAATCGAATATGAAGCATAAAAATGGCGCATAACACTATGCGCCATTCATAGCTGATATATATATCGGTCATATCAGCACCATTATTAAGCTGTTCTTCGCATTTCGCCAGCCCCCGAAATGCAATCAGTAACGAAATACCGCCACGCCGTACGGCTCCAGAGGATACGCGATCGAGTATGGTCTGCCGTCACATTCGGCCTCCACCGCCTTGTAACTCTGCGGACGCTGTCTGCCGCATCCTCCAAACTCTTCGGAGTCACTGTCCAATATCAGCTTGTAGGTCTTCTTGGCAGGCACTCCCACTCTGTAATCCGGTCTTGCCACCGGTGTAAAGCTGCACACAAAGAGCAGCTGATTTTTTCCGTCCTTGCTCTTGCGGATGAAACTGTAGATGCTTCTGTCCGCATCGTTCGCATTGATCCACTCGAAACCGCCCCAGCTGCTGTCGAGCTCGTAAAGCGCCGGATTCTTCCGGTAAATATGAAGCAGTTTTTTCACCCAGTTCTGGATATGCTTGTGATCCGGATTGTCGAGAAGGAACCAATCCAGCTCACGCTCCTCACTCCACTCGCGAAGCTGTGCAAATTCCTGTCCCATAAATAAAAGCTTCTTCCCCGGATGTCCCATCATAAACGCGTAGCCTACCATGAGATTGCGGAACTTATCAATGCCAAGTCCCGGCATTTTGTTAATCATGGAGCATTTCAGATGTACAACCTCATCGTGGGAGAGCACCAGAATGTATTTTTCGCTCTCATTGTAGCTCATCGCAAATGTCATCTTGTGATGATTATCCCGTCGAAAGTAAGGATCCAGCTTCATGTAATCCAAAAAATCATGCATCCAGCCCATGTTCCACTTATAGCTGAAATTCAGTCCGTCATCCTCCACCGGTCCGGTCACCTTCGGCCATGCGGTAGATTCCTCCGCAATCATGACAGCTCCCGGATTTCTTCCGAGAACCAGGGTATTGATATGTTTAAAGAACTCGATTGCCTCCAGGTTCTTATTGTCGCCGTACTGGTTCGGAACCCACTGACCGGCCTCCTTTCCGTAATCGAGATACAGCATGGACGCCACCGCGTCTACACGCAGACCGTCCACATGGTAATGCTCCACCCACAGCAGGGCGCTGCCGATCAGGAAATTCTTGACCTCGTTCTTACCGTAATCAAAAATCTTAGTGCCCCAGTCCGGATGCTCCCCTTTTCTCGGGTCTGCATACTCATAGAGACAGCTTCCGTCAAACTCTGCCAGACCGTGCGCATCCTTTGGAAAATGTGCCGGAACCCAGTCTAAGATGACGCCGATCTTGTGTCTGTGGCATTCATTTACAAAATAAGCGAAGTCTTCCGGTGTTCCATAGCGCGAGGTAGGCGCATAATAACCGGTTACCTGATAGCCCCAGGAACCATCGTACGGATATTCGCAGATTCCCATAAGCTCGATATGGGAATACCCCATCTCAGTCACATACGGAATCAAAGATTTTGCCAGATCCCGATAACTGTAAAATCCGTCATCCTGTCTGCCCGGATGACGCATCCAGGATCCCGGGTGAACCTCATAGATGGCAAGCGGCTGTTCATATACATCTTCCTTGTGTGTGGCGCGCTCTTTCATCCACTCGGCATCTGACCACTTAAAATGTTCAATATCCGTAACTGCCGACGCCGTTCCGGGTCTTAACTCCGCGTAGTTCGCATAAGGATCCGCCTTGTACAGGCGCTTTCCGTCCTTTGTCTCGATGAGGTACTTGTACAGATCACCCTCCTCGACACCCGGAATAAACAATTCAAAAATCCCCATCGTCTCCGGCTCCAGGCGCTTCATTTCATTGGCGCCCTCATCCCATCCGTTAAAGGAACCTATGACCCATACACGTGCGGCATTTGGCGCCCACAGATCAAAGCAGACTCCCCGGATGCCGTATTCATCTGTGGGATGCGCCCCCAGCTTCCGGTAAATCTCATAGTGTGTCGCCTGCCCAAATAAGTACCGATCCAGCTCTGAAAAATTTGCCATACCCATCTACCCCTTTATCTTGATTTTAAAATCCAAAATCTTTTTCATGAAGGATGACATAATCGTCATCGTCATATCTTCTGGAAGTGATAATACTGAACGCCTTCTTAAGTCCTCCCCGTTCTACATGGGCGATTGCCTCGTCCACAATATCCTTGACCTCTGTAAGGGTTGTCGCCTGATCCAGCTTTTGAATATTGCTGATGCTGTTGTAAAGTGCCAGAACTCCCATCTCATCGATGGTGTATCCCAGTTCGTTGGCATAGGATCTCGCAAACGCCACCAGTTCGTCGCTCGTAAAGATCGGGATATTGATTTTCTCCGAAAACCGTGCTGCAAATCCCGCATCCCGGCTGAGTGCCTTCTCGATTCCTCTTCTGGTGTCCTCCATAATCACAAACAGTCCGCTGTTGTCACTGTCAAGCAGCGTGCCAAGCTTGACTGCCGTCTCTCTTGAGATGGCTCCCGCCTTTTCGATAATCAGACATCCGCCCGCCACTTTTTTAAGGAGCGCCGCCACATCTTTCTGATTCAGCACGGAAGCTTCGATCTTGCCGATTTTTCCGTTCGGCTTGCCCACTTCCTTCTGGAGCGCCTTAATCATGCTGGTCGCGAGCACCGTCTTGCCGCTTCCCTGTCCGCCCTGAATAATCATATTCCCGGTGGAAGCCGTTTTACCGGACGAAGGTCTTGCCGCTGCTCCCGTAAGCGCCTGGCACAGCTGCTGTTCCATTCCCTTAATCGGCACAAAATATGTAAAAATCTCCCGCTGCTCTTTGGAAAGCCGGGTAATTGCCTGATGTCCTTCCTCCTCCGGCTCCTCGATCTTCGGAAGCACGTCGTCTGCCGCTTTCGCTTTTGAAGCTCCGCTCTTCGGGTGTCCCCCGCCTGCCAGCTTTCCGCCGGACTTCTCCGCCTTCGGAAGTTCCTCGTCCTCCGGCTGTATCTTCTGCTCTTCCATCAATGCCTGGATGTCGGCTCCCAGTGCTGCCGTATCCGGCTCTTCCATCCCGGCAGCATCGTCTGTATCCTCCGGTTCTTCCGCCGCCTGTGGCTGCGCCGTGTCTTTTGCCACCGCTTCCTCTGCCAGAAGCGCCTGGACATCGCCCCCAGGGTAAACGTATCCGGGTCTGTCTCTTCGGTATAGCTGCCCGGAATCTCCGGTTCCGCGATTCCGCCATAGCTTCCTGCCGCATCTGCCTGTTCCGTCTCACTTACCACCGCATCTGTCTGCGGTTCATATACCGCACCTGTCTGCGGCTCATATACCGCCTCTGCCTCCGGTGCGTATACCGGCTCTGTCTCTGCTCCGTATACCGCATCTGTCTGCGGTTCATATGCAGCCTCCGCCGCAAGCTGCTCCGCATCTGGTTCTATCTCATACGGGCTCTGTGTCAGCTCTGTGATGCCGTTCCCCCAGAAATCTGCCTCCTCCGGCTGCAACGCTTCCTGCGGCTCCGCCACACCTGCTGCCTCCGCCGCACTTGCCGCCGCAAGCTGTTCATCCATTCTCGCATTCTCGGAGGATAAGCGGTCGATCTCCTGCTGTAAGATCTGGTTCATGTTCGCCACCATCTCAGCCGCCTTATCGTCAGCAATCGGCTGGCCGCCCAGATACTCTTCATCCAGCAGATCCTTCGGTGTCAGTCCGGAGTCAAGCTTCGGAATCACATCCACCAGACGCTCCATGATATCGCCTGCCTCCTGCAGTGCACGCGCCTTCGCGGATTCCAGCTTGCGCTGCTTCGCCTCCTCAAGCGCCGTCTCTGCCGCACGCTTGGTCTTCTCCCAGTCTGCAAGCACCTCATCAATACTCATCTGTCCCGTCACCTGCGGCTCTGTAGCCCCCTTATCCGGAACATACATGCTGATCTGTCCGTCATAATCCTCTGCAAGAAGCTCTTTAAAATTGCTCTTGAGCGAGTTGTCAATCTCTGCATCCGTCTCGATATGGGGCATCTCGATCGTATCCTGCGGCAACGGTTCCTCCTTGGGGATCTGAAGATACGGAATCTCCTCCACGAGCTTCTTGATCGTATCCATGCTGTCCTCGACCTTTTCCTTGTCGGTCGCTTCCATGATCTGCACCATATTCTTGCGAAGTTCATCCTGCAGATTCTGTGTATTAAAACGCTCCGGTGAAAGCTTTACCTTCGGTATCTGCACCGGTTCGCTCACAATCTCGCCGGACTCAAGGTCGTCCTCCGGCCGCACTTCCACAACGCCCTCTTTTTTGAGGCGGAACTGCCGGTACTTTTCCTCCTGCTGTCTGGTCAGCGGCTGATAGAGCATCTTAAGCTCCAGCGCCCGCTCCACATAAGGTCCGTCTCCGAACCAGAGAATCAGCTCATCGCAGGCGTCGATGCATTTTTCGCTCATCCCCGCCTTATGGTAAAGGCATGCCAGCTCAAACGCCCACTCCTCGGAATATTCCTGCTCTTTTAATTCTTCCAGTATTCCGATCAGCGTCTGCAGATCGGCGCCCTCCGCCTTACTGATCTCGTAGCGCAGAACGTATTTGAGATTGTCGTGCGGGGCGATCTCCACGAATTCCTGATAGTAGTCTCTCGCTTCCTCGCAGTTCCCCATCTTGATGGCAACCTCCGCAAGCCGGTAGATAATCATTCGTCCGATCGGGGATCTGTCATACGCCATGAGCAGAATATCCCTGCTCTCCTCATATCTTCCCACATTCTCGTAGATTTCTCCCGCCTTAATCAGTGCGTTGACGTTTTTTATTTTATGCCAGTTGATCGTGTCCGCAATCTCCGCAGCGGCTTTGTAATTATTCTCTGCGGTAAAGGACTTCATCTGATCCAGCTTTAATTTATATTCGTATTTATCCAATTTGTGCCACCTCAAACTGTGCGATTTTCACTCTTTTTATTACCTTTTAGTTTATCATACGCACTAATAGATGTCAAAAATATTCGTCCGAAAAGGCTGTCACGCAGTGGTGTGCTGCCTGTCTTTTTTTATTGGAATTATCTTACTTTTTCCAGACATGAAAATACCCCCATATAGGACTTTTATATTTCATTGTCCTATATGAGGGCAGCATATTATTTTTCAGGTGATTCTTCGATTTTTTCCCCGGTGCCTTTCTCCGTTTTTTCCTCATAGACAAGCTCGTTTGTCCTCTTGTCAATGCGCATCAGATGAATGTAGCTTCCCGTATCGTCCACCAGACCCCGCTTTCGCAGAAAATAAGATACCAGCTTCTGTGCCACATAGTAGATTACTGCCATGAGCGGCACACCGAGCAGCATGCCCGGAAATCCCCACAGCCCGCCAAATACCAGAATGGCAAATACCACCCAGAAGGAACTAAGCCCAGTAGAATCGCCGAGGATCTTCGGTCCGATAATATTGCCGTCGATCTGCTGGAGAATAAAGATGAAAATGAGAAAGTACACTCCCTGCAGCGGATTCTGCAATACAACGATAAGGAATGACGGAATTGCTCCGATAAACGGTCCGAAAAACGGAATAATGTTGGTCACGCCGATGATCACTGCAAGCAGGATCGTATCCGGCATTCTCATAATAGTGAGCACCACATAGGCAAGAATACCGATAATCGCTGAATCCAGAAGTTTTCCGGAAATAAATCCGCCAAAGATTTCGTTGCTCTTGCGCACCGTCTCAACGATCACGTTCGCACGTACCGGCTTGAACATGGCGTAAATGATTTTCTTCGCCTGTCCTGCAAACGTCTCCTGGCTCGCCAGCACATAAATGGACACAATGATGCCGACCACCAGATTCAGCAGAAACTTTAACGTATAGATCACACCGCTTGCGATCGACGTCAGATAAACCTGAACCTGCGCCAGCAGATCATTTTCAAGAAACTTCTGTACGGCATCGCTTGCTTTTTGCAGCACATCGTTTATAACACCTACAATCTCCGAATCTCCCTTGAAGAATTCATCCGACCAGTCCATGATATTCTTGACCTCGCTCGGAAGCCCCGTGGCGATCCCCTGTATACTCTGTATGATAGAAGGAACAATCGCCGCGATAAGCAGTACAACGATTCCCCTAAGAACACCCACGCCCCCGCGATCGCAACGCCGCGCGACATTTTTTTTGCTTTTGTTTTGCTCTTCATCCGCGGTTCCAACAGCTTCATCAGATGACGTTCCAGAAACTTCATTACCGGATTGAGCAGATATGCAAGCACCAGCCCCATAATAATCGGCTGAAGAATTGTGGTCAGCTTTTTCCAGAAATCCGCAAACCCGTTGTAACGATATATCATAAAGAAAAACAGTATACAGCAGCAAAACGTAATAAACACTACCAACGCGATTACTACATATTGCTTTAAATTCCATCCGCCATTTCTGTCGCCGGAAGTATTGTCTGTCTGTCGTCTCTCACTGTCCATAGTAAACCTCCTTGCTGTTCCTCTGTTGTCTGCCGCTTCTGCTCTCGCAGTGCACGTCCAGTCAGCTTTTCACGCCTACGGCAAAAGGTCCGAAAAACCTACGGTTTTCCGGACCCGCTGACGCGTTCACATGCATCGGATCCGGCTGCCGCTGCAAGCATCTGCATCCGTTTCGATGCATGCTCACTTTTGCCTATGCGTACATTATACCCCATGCAGGGAGGTTTTCCAATCGCTATTCTTTATTTGCCGCTAATTTAATGTTAATTTTTCAATGACTGCCTTCAGCTGGTCTGCCGACGCAAGAAGTGCATTTTTCTCCTTCTCATTGAGCGGAATCTCAAGCACCTTCTCGATTCCGTTCTTGCCGACCACCGACGGGATGCTGAGTGCCAGACCGGACAGACCGTACTCTCCCTGCAGTTCCACCGACACCGGAAGCACGGCATGCTCATCCTTCACAATGCTCTCTGCAATTCTCGCAACCGCCATGGCAATGCCGTAGTAGGTCGCACCCTTGCGCTCTATGATCTCATAGGCGCTGTCGCGCACCTCCTCATACAGGCGCTCCATGGATGCCTCGTGGTTGAAATGTCCCCGCAGTTCGCAGAAATGATTCAGATCGATTCCGGACACATTCGCCCCGCTCCATACCGGAAGTTCGCTGTCGCCATGCTCACCGATGATAACAGCATGAACGCTGCGGCTGTCCACATCCAGATGTCTGCCAACCTGATATTTGAGTCTCGCCGTATCCAAAACCGTACCGGAGCCAAAGACTCTCTCCACCGGATAACCGGATATCTGCTGTGCCGCATAGGTCAGCACATCCACTGGATTGGCAACTATCATTAAAATTCCCTCAAAAGCCGTCGCCGTGATCTGCGGAACGATCGATTTTAATATACCGACATTCTTCTCGATCAGGTCCAGACGCGTCTCTCCCGGTTTCTGATTCGCTCCCGCGGTAATAATGATCAGACCGCAGTCTGCCACTTCCTTATAGTCCCCGGCATAGATGTCCATCGACGCCGTGTAGGGAAGGCCGTGGCTTAAATCCATCGCCTCCCCCTCCGCTTTTGCGTGATTGGCATCTATGAGCACCATCTCTGAAAACAGTCCTTTCTGCATGAGGGCAAACGCGATGGACGCCCCCACAAAACCACATCCGATTACTGCAACTTTTCTTGGATTCATCATCATTCATTTCTCCTTTCTATTTCACACACGCGGTCGTTTTCCTCTATGTTCTATTGTTACACAACCCCGTGTTTTCTATTTCTTCCAAATCCTACCATAGCACCAGGAATTTGTCTGTTGTATTTACAACAGAATATACTTTTTTGTTAGTTGCAACGAACTCCTCTGTAAAAACACAGGCAGTGCAATCCCTGACACTGCCTGTTCTCTCTGATCCTATTGCCACCAAACGGGCTTATCCGCGATAATAATTGATCAGACAACCTTTTAAGATAATCTCTCTCTCGTCGTCCGTCATCGCACCCAGTCCCAGCTTAAATTCCTTTAACTCAGAACCCTTCACCACGTATGCGGTAATCTCGCTCTGCTTTTCTTCCACTGCCTTGCGGATGTCCGGCAAAAACAGATAATCCAGATTCTGGAACGGAAGCGCTCCCTCCGGAATGACAAACGGAAGCATACCCCAGTTGATAAGGTTCGAGCGGTAACGCTTTGTCGCGTACTCATTGGCGATGTTTGCCCAGCCGCCAAGCACCTTCTGACAGGACGCTGCCTGCTCACGCGCAGAACCGTCGCCCGGCTTCACCGCGAAAATCGTACTTCCGAAGCCAAGTGTTCCCGGCTTCATCTCTTCGCCAAACGTTTTCTCCGGAAAAGCTGCACGGATCGCATCCATTACCGGGCGCAGTTCTTCGACTGCCTCAACCGGACATGTGCCCTCCTCGACTGCTTTCTGTGCCTTCTGGATCTCCTTTGCACGTCCCACGTACTGCGGGTCTTTTCTGGAGAGTGCAAACTCTGCCAATCCGAGCGGGTTCGAGCGGAAAGAAGAGGTCTCGCCGGAAGGAATCAGCTCATCTGTCGTCGTTACCGGATCATGAATCTCCGATACTACTTTTAATACCATATTCTCCGGAAGCGCACTCATCGCCGGCCAGTCCTTGATGTTCGGTCCGAACTGGATCTCCACGGACGGATCTGCCACGCCCTTGCTGTCGAAGACACGGTTTGCATAGATCGCACTGTCAAAATGATACTTCGGCTTGGAAAAATCTACATCCACGTCCGTAGCTGCCGTCAAATATCCCTTGTTTGCCGCCGTCGCAGCGATAGAACGCGCGTCCATAAGCGCCACGGAAGCGACCTGTCCCTTCTGCACCTTGGAACCCTCGCGGTTCGGGAAGTTTCTCGTGGAGTGGCGGATGGAAAATGCATTGTTCGCCGGCGTGTCTCCTGCGCCAAAACACGGTCCGCAGAATGCCGTCTTCACAATCGCGCCCGTCTCCATGAGCGTGGCAACGGCTCCGTTCTTCACCAGTTCCATATAAATCGGCGTACTTGCCGGATAAACGCTGAGCGTAAACTCATCCGGTCCGATCGACGCACCCTTTAAGATGTCCGCCGCATCACAGATATTCTCAAAACCGCCGCCCGCGCAGCCTGCAATAATACCCTGATCCACATACAGTCTGCCGTTTCTGACCTTGCTCTTTAAGTCGAGCTTGACCGCACCGTCAAAGCTTACCTCTGCCCGCTTCTCGCAGTCATCCAGAATATCCATCAGGTTTGCGTTCAGCTCCTCGATCGTGTAGGTGTTGCTCGGATGGAACGGCATCGCAATCATCGGTTTGATCTCATCCAGATTGATTTCGATCATTCCGTCATAGTAAGCAACTGCTGCCGGATTCAGTTCCTTGTAATCTCCTGCTCTGCCGTGAATCTCATAGAACTCCTTCACCGCGTCATCCGTTCTCCAGATAGAGGAAAGGCAGGTCGTCTCGGTTGTCATGACGTCCACACCGATACGATAGTCCACACTCATGTTGGAAACGCCCGGTCCGACGAACTCCATGACCTTATTTTTCACATAACCGCGGTCAAATACTTCGCCGATGATCGCCAGTGCAATATCCTGCGGTCCGACGCCCTTGCGCGGTGTACCCGTCAGATAAACGCCGACTACGCCCGGCATATCAATATCGTATGTCTTGGAGAGAAGCTGCTTTACCAGCTCCGGACCGCCCTCGCCGACTGCCATGGTACCGAGCGCTCCGTATCTCGTGTGGGAATCCGATCCGAGGATCATCTTGCCGCCTGCCGCCAGCATCTCTCTGGCAAACTGGTGAATGACTGCCTGATGAGGCGGCACATAGATTCCGCCATAGCGCTTTGCACAGGTCAGCCCAAACATGTGGTCATCCTCGTTGATGGTGCCGCCCACTGCGCAGAGGCTGTTGTGGCAGTTCGTCAGTACATACGGAATCGGGAACTTCTCCAGTCCCGATGCACGTGCTGTCTGTATGATTCCTACGAACGTAATGTCGTGGGAAGTCAGCTTATCAAACTTGATCTGCAGCTTGTCCATATTGCCGGATACATTGTGATCCTTTAAAATGCCGTATGCGATCGTTCCCTGCGCCGCCTCGGCTTTTGTCACCTCTCTGCCCGTCCTGCTCTTTATTGCGGCAGCTGCCTGCGCGTCATCCACAACCAGTTCCGTTCCGTTTACCAGATATACTCCGCTGTCATATAACTTCATGATTTCCTCCTTGCCCTTATCATAGCCTTTCAAAAATTATATCGGTCTTGCAGGTAAAAATCAAGCACTTTCGCGCTTTATCATGACAAATCGCCGTCTTCAAACATCAGTATGATATCAAAGAGTGTACCCGCTTTTGCCGCGATGCGTTTTGCCGTGTCCGCATCCGGTTCCGCCAGATCCGGCACCATGACCGTCCGGATTCCCGCATCCGTTGCGGAGCGCACGCCGTTGGGGGAATCTTCGACCGCAATACAGTCCGCAGGCGCTTCCCCGATCTGCTCACAGGCATAGAGATAAATATCCGGCTTGGGCTTGCCGTTCTCCACCATCGTTGCGCACACTATACGGTCAAACTTGTCGTAGATGCCGATTCTGGTGAGATAATCCTTTGTGCGCGCCGGATCTGTGGCAGTTGCCACCGCCGTCTTAATCCGATGCGCCCGCAGATAGTCCAGAAGTTCATCCACACCCGGCTTTTTATCGATCCCGTTCGCCGCGATGTGCGCCTTCATCAGTTCCTTGCGCCGCTCGCGGATCGTCCAGTACGGGAAATCCGCTCCAAACTGCTCCTGCAGAAACGGCGCCGCATACTTTGCCGCGAGACTCCGGATCGCAAGACCATCCTCCACCGTCATATCATACCCCGCCTCCGCTGCCGCCTGGCGCCAGTATTTGTTCAGCCATTTTTCCGTGTCAATGAGTACCCCGTCCATATCAAAGATCACTGCTTTTACCATATCACTGCCCCCTTTCTTCCTGTCCCTCCACATAGAGCGGAAGAGCGATGGTCGCCTTAAACAGGTCTCCATCCACAGAAATATCAAACATTCCTCCCATAAGAAGCGTGAGATTCTTCGCGATGGAAAGTCCCAGACCGCTTCCCTCCGTCGTTCTGGAGGAATCCCCCCGGATAAACCGTTCCGTCAGATCTTCCACTTCGCTGTTCTCTCTTGCCAGTGACCGCGCCGAAACATTCTTAATAGAAAAGACGGCACGTTCTTCGTCCGCCCGCACTTCCACATAGACACGCGTCTTTTGAAGTGCATACTTGGCGACATTATTATAGAGATTCTCGATCACGCGGTAGAGGTGCCGTCCGTCTGACCAGATGTAGACCGCCTGGCGCGGAAGCTTTGTCACTATCGTAAGTTCTTTGTCCTCGAACTTTTCATTGAATTCGCCGCCAGTCTGGCACACCAGTTCCACAATGTCGATCTTGTGCATCTCAAGCTTCACATTCCCGGAACTGACCTTGGATGCCTCCACCAGATCTTCTGTGAGCTGCTTTAAGCGCTGGGACTTTTCGTCCAGAATCTTCACATAGTTTTTCACGCGCTCGTTGTCCACATCCTCGCGCTGTATAAGGTTGACATAATTGATAATCGATGTCAGCGGTGTCTTGATGTCATGGGAGACGTTGGTAATCAGATCCGCTTTCATGCGCTCGTTTTTCGTGCTGTCGTCCACGGCATGCAACAGTCCGGCGCCGATATTGTTGATCGTCTCCGCCAGCTTCCGGTCCTCACCGTGAAGTTCTTCGACGTCAATCTTGGCAGAGAGATCACCGTCCGCAATCTCCTCAACTCCCTGCAGGATCTGATAGTGCTCCACCGATTTCCGGAGCAGAATGTATGCCTCCATGGCGCTGAATAAGAGCAGGGCAATGAGTGCCGGCACATTTCTGTAGTAAAATGCTCCCGCTGCCAGGAAAAAGCAGACGATCATATGGATCGCAAAGATCATCAAAATCTTAACTGTGACAGACCTTTCCCGGAACGTCTTCCCAATCCCGCGTCCAAGCCAGCACACAAGGCTGTTCTCCCACATCACTTCCGCTTTCAGGCGGCGCACCATACTCAGATAGAAGATAAGAAACAGCGTATCAATGAGAAAACTGATGGTCCCTGATGCGACAAGGAGACCTGCAACCTCCCATTCCCGGCTGCTTGCTCTCGCAAGCAGCATAACCAGCTCCGCCGATAAAAACACAAAGCCAGCAATCATAAGTTCGGTCTTGATGCGGTCAATGGAGCTTAAGGCGATGCCTTCCTCCCCCTCCTTGTGTCCCGCTGCCAGTGTCAGGTACACAAGCGTCAGAATCCAGCCCAGCAGACTGATAATTGCCCCTGCAATGCTCACTTTGATCCACGGATGAAGCCTTTCATATTCTATCTTGGCATCCCGCAGATCATCCCCTGCCGAAAGCTGTGTGTCCACGCCGATGACAAGCACCACGTCTTCCAGGGGCCAGTAGATCTGATTGCCGTTATTGCTGAAAAAATAATTCTCCAGTCCCCGGATATCCGTGCCGAATTCCTTGTCTTCCATATCGTAAAGCAGATAATCTCCCATGGTCTTTGCCTCCATGAGAACCGTCTGCGTATCGAACTGCTGCCCCTCTCTGGTATCTGGCTGATTAGTATACCACGCGCCATTGATCTTATACCAGTAGCAGAAATTTGTACTCTCCTGCTTAAATTCATTGGTATACTGCAGATAGCGTTTCTCATCCTCCGCTGTCCGAAGCGCGCCTTTCTGTGTCAGGAGCAGATAATCGTTCAGATCATTGCACTTCTGCTCCATGCATTTCAGATAATACCCGGAACTAAGGAAATCATCGGTTCCAATATCGGTAAGCTCCAGAATATTCTTGCTGACAAGCGATGCCAGAAGGAACACGGACACTGTAAGAACGATTGTAAAAAAGGAATGAAGGAGCACTCCCGTTATTTTCATTCCGTAACTGTAGGATCTTTTCTCCATAAAGACGCTCCTCTAGTTCTTGTCAATCTTATAGCCCACGCCCCAGACTACCTTGAGGTAGCGCGGCTCTTTCGGGTTGATCTCGATCTTCTCGCGGATATGGCGGATATGAACCGCCACCGTATTGTCCGCACCGATCGCATCCTCGTTCCAGATGCTCTCATAGATCTGGTTGATAGAAAATACCTTCCCCTGATTCTTCACAAGGAGAAGCAGAATGTTGTATTCAATCGGCGTCAGCTTAACCGTCTCCCCGTCCACCGCGACCTCTTTTAAATCATCGTTGATCGACAGACCGCCGACGGTATATACGGACGCGTCGTTCTCTGCCGCATTGCCAAGCTGCGTATAACGGCGAAGCTGCGACTTTACACGTGCCACCAGTTCCAGAGGATTGAACGGCTTTTCCACATAATCGTCCGCGCCGATATTAAGTCCTAAAATCTTGTCCGCATCTTCCGTTTTCGCAGATAGAATAATGATCGGGATACTGCTCTCCTCCCGGATCTTTAACGTTGCCCGGATGCCGTCCAGCCGCGGCATCATGACGTCGATGATCAGAAGATGGACTTCTTTTTCCTTTAAGATCTCAAGCGCTTCCTCTCCATCGTACGCCTTTAATACCTGATAGCCTTCCTGCTGTAAATATATGTCGATCGCTTCCACGATCTCTTTGTCATCATCACATACCAGAATTGTCTGCATTCTCTTCTCTCCATTCTAACGTGGCAGATATCGCACTGCATATCAGCCTTTCTATTGCCTGTTTTCTTCATTTTAACAGACACGCGCAAATTGTTATAGGGGAGATTTCTTAATTATTTTTAAAAATCTGCGCGCAAAATTAAGAGAATCTTTATTGCGGGCGGCATATTCCCGCTTTAAGATAAGCAGGTAACCCAACCATGCTTTTATTCTGGAGGATCTTTGATATGAAAAAGAAAAAAACGAAGAAACGCCGCAGAGTCATTTTGCTGATTGCAGAAATTATTCTGATTCTTCTGCTGACTCTTTTGTTGTTTGCAGTTGTAAAACTTTCAAAAATACAGAAAACAAAGCTTGACATGGATCAGGTCGCCATCAATGAAGATCTGTCCTCCGAAACAATGGATGCCATGTCAGACTATCGCACAGTTGCTCTCTTCGGTCTGGACAACCGTACAAACAATTCCCTGTCCAAAGGGCGGAGCGATGTCATTATGCTCGCCAATATCAACAACAAAACGCACGAGGTCCAACTGGTCTCCATCTACCGGGATACCTATCTGGACACCGGCAGCGGAGTCTTTGAAAAATGCAACGCCGCCTACGCAAAAGGAGGACCCGAGCAGGCGCTCTCAATGCTCAATACCAATCTCGATCTTGCAATCACAGATTATGTGACGGTGGATTTCAGTGCAATTGTCGAATGTGTGGATCTGCTGGGCGGCGTGGAAATGACGATCACCGATGACGAAGCCAGCCTGATGCTCGGCTATATTCAGGAATTAAACCGCCTTACCGGAAATACCGCTTCCTGCCCGTCTTCCGGCGGAACTTACACCTTAAACGGCGTGCAGGCAACGGCATTTGCACGAATCCGTTACGGCGGCGGTGATGATTACAAGCGCACGGAACGTCAGCGTGCGGTACTTTCAGCTATGATTGCCAAAGCACAAAAATCCGATCTGAAGACGCTCAACGCACTAATCAACACTCTCTTCAGCGATATTCAGACCAGCTTCTCCAATGCGGATCTGCTTGCACTCGCCACCAATATTTTTAATTACAAGCTCAGCGAGACCAACGGGTTCCCATATGAAAAAACCGCCCACCGCTATGACAAAGTGGGAGATGTCGTGATTCCCTGCGACCTATCGTCCAATGTCACGGCACTTCATCAGTTCCTCTATACAGATATGGCTTACACGCCTTCCGATACAGTGAAAAACAACAGTGAAATGATCACCAGCAAAACCGGTTACCGCGAGGGCGACGGCTTCTGATCCCGCTTCAAATGGGCTTTCTGCCATATCAGTGACAACTGCGCCTTTAATGATAAAAATACACCTGCTATGATATTCTTTATCTTCAGCGGGTGTATTTTTTCATGTCCTGCATATTCTAAGTAGTATCGTTTTCAACTTACAGTTGAACTCTTCATAACCGCAAGTAAGGGAAACATGCACTAGACTAAGCAGGAAAGCGAGGCGTTGATTATGGACAAGAATATGGCAGACCGTTTAATTGAATTACGTGAAAAGAATCATCTGTCCCAGAGTGCAGTCGCAAATCGTCTCGGTGTAACGCCTGCCTTAATCAGCGCTTATGAGAAAACGGAGCGTAACCCCAGTCTGGAGCGCCTGATCGCGCTGGCTGATATCTATCACACATCCACGGACTATATTCTCGGACGAACCACGACCGATTCCTACGCTACGATCATCGAGGTAAAAGACCTCACCGATGCGCAGATCCGTATTCTGCGTGAACTTGTCGAAGTCATGAAGCACACGGACGCTACCCGGTCGTAGTGTCACTCTTTCTTTTGTCTCTTTTGTCTGTCCCTCCTCTTCTCCTGTGTCTTTTATTCTTATCCCTTTTATCTGTGTGATCTGTATTCTGTTCCCTCTTCATCTGGTCTTTTTCACTTAGTTCCCGCGCCATCTGCAAAAGAACCTCTGTGCGGTCACCGAGCCGGGCATACGCCTGATCCTCCCGGATTCTTCGGATTGCAAAATGCCTCTTGGCAAAGATGACGATCATGTCAATGATCAGATAAGACAGCGCAATATTGGGCGTAATCCCTGTAAAATAGTAAAATAGGATGCAAAAAATTGCCGGTCCGATCAATACCAGCGAATACAGGTTGTTGCGCTGTATGTTCGTCATAAGATAAAACCAGCTCTCTTCGGGATCCGCATCCACCCAGTGTGCGCGTTCGTATGCAAATCTTTCCCGCCTTTTCAGAATTCTATCTTTAATACTCATGTCCTGTCCTTTATTCTATCGAATTGATACTGTTTTAGACATTTTAACATAGAGTTGAAATATTTGCAATCTATAGGTGTAGTTTTTATTTCTTAATTTTTCCGTTCTCCGCCAAAATACCGCACATCGTATGTGTTACAGATTCTGCGTATCTCGATGACGCCCACCACCGCTGCAAGCACGCCGCTCGCCACATTGCTCACCGCCATGACAATGCCGGCGCTGACGTTTCCGAGATCCGTGAACTGCTGCAACGCCCAAAGTACCGGCACGCGGAACAGAAAGACACGGCAGAAGTTCATGACCAGCGTCACACGCGTCTTTCCAAATCCATAGAGCAGCGCCATGACCGCCGCGTTGACGCCGAGCGGGATTGCTCCGACCGCCTCAAACCGGTAAATCTGTTTGATCATCCCGGCAAACTCTGCATTGTCCCCGGCAAAGAGACCTGCCAGCTGGTTTAAGCATAACAGCGACGCCGTCATGATGACCAGTCCGATGAGCATGTCAATGTAAAGCACCCAGCGGAACGCCAAAAGCGCGCGCTTCGGTCTGCCAGCCCCCAGATTCTGACTGATAATGGAGGAGCCTCCCTCCTGAAATCCGTTCTGCGGGTTTGTCGTGATTCCGCCGATATTGTTGGAGATTCCAAGCGCTCCCACCGTCCAGGAACCGTAGACGGTACTCATCGAATTGACAATCACCTTTCCAACCGCAAACGCAATCCGCTCCACGATGACCGGAAACGACAGCGTGAGCATCGGGCAGATGACCTCCTTTTTTATGGAGATGGCACGCAATGAGAAGCCAAACGCATTTCCCTTCTGGTTCATATTGATGCACGCAGCGAGAAGAAGAAAGCTCTGCGAGATGATCGTCGCACAGGAGATCATATTGATGCCTCCGCCCAGCCCATAGACAAACCATGCCGTCAGCCCCAGTTTCACTACGATGACCGCCGTATTGAGAATCAGAATCCGTTTGGAATTTCCTCTGGCACGCTCAATGGCGATGTAGACGTTATTGAAAAACGTGATGATCATTCCGAACAGCTCCAGCCTGAAATACGTGCTCCCGTCCGCAATAAATTCTTCCGGTGTATTCATCAGGCGCAGGAACTCCGGCGTGAACGGCACCAGGACAAGCAGTATTGCGATACCGAGCGCCCCGCACATGGCAAACATTGTGCTGACACGCTTTTTTACCAGCATGAAATCGCCGGCCCCATATGCCTGGCTCACCTTGATGCTGGCGCCCACCGCAAGCCCGGTTCCCACCGCCGAGATCATCATGTTGATCTGGGACAAATACGCGACCGCGGACACTGCGGATGCGCCGATATGTGACGCCATCATGGTATCGAGTATCTTAAAAAGCTGGTTCAGGCTCTCATAGAGCGCCAGTGGAAATCCCACATACAATACCACCCGCCACATGGGTCCGTTCAGGGAAAACTCGCGAAATTGTTCGTCCTTTTTTGAAAGATCTGCCTGCATGTTCTTCTCCATTCTTGTTGTATCTGCGTTTCTTTACTTTTCTGTTCTCCCATGGTATAACAAAAATATATTTATTTATACGAATTTTTTCCGTTATTTTGCTTTATACTACTGATTTTTTGTCATTGCAGGCAAAAATCCAGAATCACCATTCCGCAGAAACCTTCACGGAACCAGGAACAGGAGTTATACCTATGAACGATTTCGCTTCCTCCAGCTGTCACGACCGCATTGCCGATTTTGAAATTACGCAGGTACAGCGCGATTCGCATTTTGATATGGGAGAATCCCATTATCACCCGTACTACGAATTTTATTACCTGCTGTCCGGCCAGTGCCGCTGTTTTATCAGCCACAGCATTTACCGGCTCTTTCCAGGGGATCTGATTATGATTCCTCCCTCTGTGCTGCACCGCGTTCTCTATGAAACCAAGCGTCCTGCCGAGCGCATCAACATCTTTTTTTCGGAAGATTACTTACACCGGGTGTCTGCCGCCAGCGGCCCGGATCTTTGCGTCGGGCTTTTTTCCCGCAGCAGACTCACCATTCCGTCTTCCAGCCGTCCGCAGTTAGAACGCCTGATGACGCGTCTGCGCCTTGAATCCGAAAGCAGCGATCCTTATGCACCGCTCATGACCAGAAGTCTTTTTTCAGAGCTTCTGGTTGAGATCGCGCGCTGCCAGGATGTCCACCAGACTCCGCAATTTCTGGACGAGACCAGCACCGCCATCCAGGAAAGCGCGCGCTACATCTACGAACATTACGAGGAACCGGTCTCACTGGCAGCCGCCGCGGCGGTCGCACATATGAATCCCACTTATTTTTCCAAAAAATTCCGGGAGACAACCGGATTCGGATTTAAGGAATACTTAACGCACATCCGCCTTCAGAACGCCGCGCACCTTCTGTGCACGACGGACACTTCGATCACTGAAATTGCCGGGATCTGCGGTTTTTCCGACGGCAATTATTTCGGGGACGCGTTCCGGAAACACTATGGCATGTCGCCGCGCGCCTACCGGCTGACGTAACAAAACGCCTGAGTCCCCCAAGCACCTCGTGAGATGCAATATAGGGGAACTCAGGCGTATAACCCGGCAATACTTCTTCCTTGCTTCCTGTATGAAATTGAATGGTGGAAATATCTTTCTCCGGATCTGCTCCTTTTGATTCTCTTACTTCGGCCGCTTGCCAAAGAAAGAATGGCGCTCCGGTTTCTTCTCCTCTTTCCCGCCGTCAGCGTCTTCCTTCCATTTAAAGTATTCCGCATCAAGATTTACTTTTATCTCCGCCCCGGTCTCACCGGTGTTCTTCTCCGGCTCTTCCTCCGGTTCCTCTGTCTCTAACGGAATCCCGTTCTTCTCAAAATACTCTTCGTTTATCTTGATCTCCGGCTTTACGGATGCATAGACGGAAGTCGCCTCTTCTTCCTCCTGCTCACGCTTCGCGCGTTCCTTTGCAATCTCCTTGTTGCGCTGCTCGATCAGATTCATGTATTTGTTCGTATCCCTTAAATCCTCAAGGTGGCTCTTTAACTCCGACTGATCTCTGCGCACATTTGATTTTTCCTGCGCAAGCGCATCATTCATCTTATCGCAGATCTCCCGGACAGAGTCCATCGCATCCTGCATGATATCCTGTACGCGGTGAAGCGCCTCATCCGTATACATGACCGATCCGGCATACACATCCTCCGCCATGCGGTTCGCATCCTCGACGATTCCGTCCGTCTTCTTGCGGAACTGTCGTTCCGCTGCATCGCGGCTCTGCTGGGTAAGCTCATGTTCCTCCATGAGTTCGTAGATGCAGACATTCAGGCGCTGCAGGAGATTTAACGCCTCCTTTTTGTCTATGATAACCCGATTTGTCGCTTTATCATACACCTCGCTGTTGGCATACATGATATGCATTTCCCGCAACACCTGCTCTGTCTTATCCTGCGCACTCATAATGGTCTCCTGTATTTCAATTATCTTTTATGTATTGTATCTGCTTTCCGTCTCCGTATACGTTTTATCAATTTTACCACTAACACAATCAGTAATACAACCAGAATTATCACAATCAGAATCACGGCGATAATCATAGCCGCATATTTATTCGGGCTCTTTACAAGATCTCCGAGCGAGCGGCTCTCATCCACCACCTTGCGGTCGTGCATCTGGCTGTAATAAGACGGCACATTGGCAATACCGTCGCCGTCTGTATCCTCAAAGGACTGCATATATCTGGCAATCGAATCCCACGCTTTTAACTCGCGGTCCCCCTCCATCACGATGACGTCCTCAAAATCCTCGATCGGCGTTCCGTCCGCATACTTTGGCACAAGCGACAACAGTCCGTGCGACATATCCGTCACCGCACTTAACATCTGTCCGCTGTAGAGATCTGCCACAACGCGGTACAGCTTATCGTCCTCAAGCTCCACGCGGCTTCCGTTCTCATCGGTCAGATAAACATCCGTCACCTTATTTAAAATCATGCGGTTCGGATTGTATGTAAAATGAAGTCCGCTCATGTAAAGTCTGGCTGTCGTCATGTAATCAGAAACGGACGCGTCAATCTCCGCGGCTGTGCGAAGTTCCTTCCCTGTCAGATAGACACTGATCAGCGGGTATCCCGGCACGCCGTCCGGACCAATGCCAAGGGAAAAAGAATTAAACACCTGCTCCACCGTAATGTCCCCGGCCGTGTAGGTATCGCGCACCGTACCGCTCGGAACCACGGCAACGTCCACCGGTACTCCGTCAAAATCATCGGAGTTCTCCACGGCATACACATAGGCGTCCGACATCAGGTCACCCAGATTGTGTTCCGTGTGCTCATACTCGAGATCATGCAGCGTGGAAAACTGCACATTATTGGTTGCAAGCACCTCATCCTTGGTGTAACCGAAATCCGCGAGATAACCGGTATCCACCGCTTCCATGAAGCCATCAATCTTCTCCTGGGTCGCTCCGTCCGCAGTGATGGTCGAAAGAATCGGAACCAGCTTATAATCCGTTATCTCCCATCTGCCATCGCTCTTCTGGGTCATGGAAAGTTCTCCGATCTTCTTGCCGTACTCTCCCGTGGATACAATATACGTGTCTCCGTGCACGATCGGCTCCGCGAGCTCTGTGTGGGTATGACCGCTGATAATCAGGTCAAGATCCGGCACACTCTTGGCAAGAATCTCATCCTCGGATTTGCTCTCATCCTCCCACGTACCGCTGTGTGATACGCAGACGATCATGTCCACATCCTCATTTGCCTTGATCTCTGCCACCGTCTCCCTGACCGCTTCCACCGGATCGCGGAATAACAGTTCACAGGTCGGCGCGCAGGCAAGTGCGTCCACACCGAACACACCTGTCACAGCGACATTGACGTCTCCCTTTTGCAGCACGACATAATCCTTCACGCCGTACTCCTCAAATCCGCTCTGGATCTGCTGCTGTCCGTCATTTAATCCCGCAGCCTCCATCGCGTCCCAGTCTACATTGCACACCACAAGCTCCGGCAGTACGTCGCCGCTTTCGGCTGCACTCTTTAGCATCTGTGCCAGTCCGCTGGAACGGTAATCAAACTCATGGTTACCAAACGTCGTCACTTCACAGCCGATTGCGCCCAGCATCCGAAGCTCCGCCGCCTCATCCTCATAGACGGTCTGCACCAGCGTACCCATGGAAAAATCACCGCCATCAACCACGAGCGTGTCCGGATTCTCCGCTTTCTGCTCATCGATCACTGTCTTGATCCTTGCAAAACCGCCCACCTCTGTGGATTCTCCGTCAATCACTGTGGAAAAACTGTTCAGATGGGAGTGGGTATCGTGTGTGAACACCACATCCAGTGTCTTCCCGGCCGCCTCCGCAGCCGCAGCTGTCTGTGCGCTGCCGGCAAACAGCGGCACAACCAAGGCTGCCGCAAGCAGCCCTGTCAGAATTCTTTTTTTGTTTTTCATTCAAAAAACCCTCCTTAATTATGAAATATACTCCCCATTTATACTCATCGGACCCCCTTAGATCCCGATCAGCTCATAAGATAGCTTTATTTTACCATGAAAACAGGGCTATTGCAAATGCCACAGCCCTGTTCCTCTTACAGGCTCCGATTCTATGATCAGTCTTAGAATACATCGCACTTGTGCGCCTATGTCCTGCGCCTTCCTCAATGGAATATCCAGCTTTTCCTGCAAACGTGCCAGAATGTCCGGTTCCGGAACATTGTATGCACAGCCAGTTTCAACGATTCCCTCTGCAAGTCCAAACCGCGCTCCTTCCTCGCGTCCGGCTTCGTATTCCGCTTCCCGCAGCTTTTTTTCTTCAAAGTCCTTGTCGTACTCCAGTATACTCACCATTTCCACCTCCGCACGGTTTTCCCTCGAAAAAGTCTTCCAGAATCCCTTCTGCGATACACTCTTCTACCGCCCGCTTTACTGCCGCATCCAGTTCCATTTCTGCGGTGTATCTACGCACTTTCGCCACGTACTGTGCATATTCCTTTAACACCTGACAATGTTCCATGAGTTTCCGATTGCATCCTTCGTTCACGTTCAGCACGATTACCCGCAATTCTAAGTTCGGCTCCCCTTCACAGATTCTCATATGCATCGGACAGGCGGAGTTCTGTACACTCTTCCAGATCTTCTGTTCCATTATAAAATATGACAAACTTCGGGTGGGCAGTTTCTGCAATGTCGAGGACGAGTACAGCGATTTATTATTTACATATGCCTGATATTCCAGCGAAATATAGAACAGATGCCCGCAGCGGCATGTTCGGGTTCTTCGTCGACTGATGTTCACAAAGAGATGTGCAGATCAGTAAAAATGCCAGATCGTTCTTCATCCCCATGTAGACCGCATTGTCCAACGTGACAATCTCAAGTTCCCTTCATCCCATATGACCTTCCAGTCACGACATTGTAAAGCGACAACAGATTTTCTCGTCTGAGAAAAGCATGCGGAATACCGTATCCTTGTACTTTCCCGCCTCGCCTTCGGCTTCTTTCTTCCATATGCAGTTCCCCCTTTTGCAGGAACCACCCCAGCGTCCCTGCTTTTCTCGTTCGTTGATTGGATAAAAAGCATAGACCTCTGAAATGTGATAAGAAAATAGACGGTGCGAACACCCTGAACTCGTAAGAAATATGCTTTTGTTGAACATATTTTAACACAGAATGCGATTGTTCTACAAGAGTCTTTTATTAAAGTCCCTATTTACATTTGTGTGTCTGATGTATCAACAGTATAATGATACATTTCACGAATTGCGTATGCAATTAGAAAATCAAGTAGTCCAAATTCCATAAAATGAAATTTTAGGACAAATTACAGACATTGGCTTGGCTGTAGTATTTTTTAAACAACGTGTGTTAGACTACTGTTATACAAATCGAAATTTATAAAGGAGAATATTGATGAAATTATTTTTATGTTCGCACTTTTCAAGTGTAGGAAGTCTGATAAAGGAAGAAATTGAAAATAAGAAAGTCGCATTTATTCCAACAGCTTCACTGCGTGAAGGCTACACCGGTTATGTCGGCTCGGCTCGAAAATTATTCAAAAAGTTGGGAGCGATCATAACTGAAATTGATATTTCAACGGAGGCTTATTCAACGATACAGTCTGTTTTTGAAGAAGCAGATGTAATATATTTTACCGGCGGAAATTCTTTCTTTCTTATGGACCAGCTCCGTAAAACGGGAACTGATGGACTGCTGAAAAAGGAATTGGCAAATGGAAAATTGATGATCGGCGAGTCGGCAGGCGCAATTATATGCGCTCCAAGCATCCAATATATCCAGCAAATGGATGAAAAGCCGGAGGACTACTCACAAGAAGATGATGCAGGGCTTGATTTGATTGATTTCTATGTTCTTCCGCATTATCTTACATCACCATTTAAGAAAGTTACAGAGAAAATAATGACTGAGTTTTCAGCCCATTCAAGGTGCTGGCTCTTTCAAAAAAATTCCATTCTAATTTGAATCTATGCCCAATTAACAACCGTCACGATTACAGGGTGGAATTGTAATTGATGGTGACAGATTTCAGATGAAAATTCAAATGGTTATCACCCTTGCTTTCAAAGACTAATCTGCTCGTCCTTGCGCTTGTTGAACTCAATCTTGTTTTTCTCAAAAAGATTATTGCCCTTTGTATCGATGGACACGATCAGCGGACCGAACTCTTTGACACGGCAGTTCCAAAGTGTTTCCGGCATTCCGAGATCTCTCCACTCGGCCGCCACAATCTCCTCGACCTCCGTTGCAGCCACGACCGCATTTCCTGCCGGGAAAACACAGTGGATGGCACCGAATTCCTTGCAGGCACGCTCCGTATTTTCCTTCATTCCGCCCTTGCCGATGATGACACGCACGCCGGTCTCTTTTACAAACTCATACTCAAATTTTTCCATGCGCATGCTCGTGGTCGGTCCGACAGAGACCATCTCAAACTTGTCGTTCTCCAGCGGACGGATGATCGGTCCTGCATGGAAAATCGCGTTGTTTCTGACATCTACCGGAAGTTCTCTTCCCTCCTCAACCAGACGGCGGTGTGCAACATCGCGGCAGGTTGTCATGCTTCCGTTCAGATAAATAATATCTCCGGCCTTAATATCTGCAAGATCCTCCGCAGAAATCGGAGTTGTTAAAATTTTCTTTCCATCTTTCATCTCTACCATTATAATTCCACCCCCGAATGTGTTGTGATCGTATAGTTCAGATCCTTATCAAAGATAATGTGTCCTCTTCTGTGGCTCCAGCAGCCGACATTGACTGCCACACCGATCGTGGACGGATGACGCGCCGTGTTCTCGATGTTAACGCCCATAACGGAATATTTGCCACCCATGCCCTGCGGTCCAAGTCCGATTGCATTGATTCCATCTTCAAGCAGACGCTCCATTTTTGCCGCGCGCTCATTGTCATTGTGGGAACCGATCGGACGCATCAGCGCTTTCTTGGAAAGCAGTGCCGCTGTCTCCACGGAGGTTGCTACGCCAACGCCCACAAGAAGCGGAGGACATGCATTGATTCCATAGGAAGTCATGACATCGAGTACGAACTTGGTAACACCCTCATAACCTTCGCCCGGCATTAAGACCATCGCCTTGCCCGGAAGCGTACATCCGCCGCCTGCCATGTAGGTGTAAATCTCACACTGATCACTGTCCGGAACAATATCCCAGAAGACCGTCGGTGTTCCTTTTCCGACATTTTTGCCTGTGTTGTACTCATCGAATGTCTCAACACTGTTGTGGCGGAGCGGAGCCTCAAACGTTGCTTTTACAACGGCTTCTTTTAAGAGTGCCTCCAGTTCTCCGATCAGTGGAAAGTTTGTGCCGCATTTTACCCAGAATTGCAGCACGCCGGTATCCTGGCAGCTCGGACGATTCAGCTTTACCGCAAGTTCCTGATTCTGGAACATGGTATCGTAGATCGTCTTGGACAGCGGGCTGTCCTCCTGTGCTCTCAGCTCTGTTAATTTTGCAATGACATCATCCGGCAGCTTCTTTGCCACATGTGCAATAAATTTTGCCATGTAATCGGTAAGCTGCTCAACCTGTGCTTCTTTTGACATTTTTTTGTCCTCCTTTTATCTATAACTATCCAGTACACCGCAGCTGTGCGGCAAAAACTGATTTTACGGGAAAAACGGATACAATACCGGAAGCAGGATCATGCTGACAACGGTTGCCACCAGAATCAGCGGAATTCCCGCTTTTGCGTAATCTTTAAAGGTATAACCTCCGGCAGTAACGACCATGGTGTTCGCCGGCATACCGATCGGTGTCGCATAGGCACATGAACCGCCGATCACACAAGCCATCAGAACAGCACTTGGATCAGCTCCCATACGGTTCGCAATGGATACACAGATCGGAACCATAAGTGCAGTCGTTGCCGTGTTCGACATAAAGTTGGTCAGTACACAGCAGAGCATGAATACCACGAAGGTCAGAAGATACGGTGACGGGTTCGCTCCCAGAAGACCAATGACCTTGTCCGCAATCATCTCACCTGCACCTGTCTCCTCAAGCGCTGACGCCAGGGAAAGCGTACCTCCGAAGAGGAAGATTGTCTTTAAGTCGATGGCCTTTAAGGCATCTTTCTCACTGATAACACCAGTTAAGATCAATGCCAGTGCGCCGACCGCACCAATCACACAGAGCTTGATGCCGATCTGTTTTTCAAAAATCATTCCGATCAGTGTCAGTACCAGTATGATGAGGGAAAGATTCTGCTTCCACTTCGGTACATGGTCGAAATCCTTTGTCTCATCATAGATTCCATCCTCTCCGCCCTTGTGCTCCGGCAGAAGCTTGTAGCCAAACAGTGCAAAGAAAATAGTTCCTGTAATCAGGATCGGCAGACCGACTTTGGCATACTCGAAAAATCCAAATGCTTTCCCCATGTCTTCCATCGCCGACTGGGCGATGAGGTTGCCCGGCGCTCCGATGAGAGAAAGGTTTCCTCCCATAGCCGCCGCAAATACAAGCGGCATCAGAAGTCTTGATCTGGAATAACCGGATTTTGCGGCGATTCCGATGACTACCGGGATCAGCACTGCTGCGGTACCAGTATTTGAAAGTACGCCGCTCATCACACCGGTGATGATCATAATGGCGATAATCAGCTGTTTCTCTGATTTGGCGAAGTGTGTGACCACGCCTCCGATTTTATTTACCATCCCTGTCTCAAACAGCGCACCCCCGACAATGAACATCGCCACAAACAGGATGACATTGCTGTCCACAAATCCTGCAAACGCCGTCTTCCAGTCAAGCACGCCGGTGACGACGAGACCGATACAGACGACCATGGATGTTACGCCGAGCGGAATCTTCTCCCAGACAAACATCACGACGGCAAACAACAAAAAAATAATAGTGTTATTACTGATGCTTCCATAAAACCCTCCTTTGTTTTGCGAAGCAAAATGCAACCTCCACGTAAAAACCCTTCCCACCATGGCTCATTGAATTTTCTCCCTTTTTGCTTGTTTGATATTTGATATTGTATCCAATTTCCTGAGTTTAGAATATAAAAAAAAGGCCGAAAATGTCAATACCCTTCTGACACTTTCGGCACTTGTGTTCAATTTATCTTCTTTATTTTTGTGCAATACACACAATTACACTTCCACATAAGGATTCTCTTTGAAATATTCCAGAATGAGTTCCACCATCTCCGTATTGATTTCACGGACAAGTTCACATTCCGTATATACTTCATATCCGCCCGCTCCGCTGTAACGGTAATTGTTAAGGCACAGCGTAAAAGAATCTGTCTCCGTTACCGTCTTTCCCTGGTAAGTCAGATTTTTAATCCTGTTTCCGACCGGTGCAGCCGGGTCAATCTCATATGCTGCCCCCATATAGTAGTCATAGTTATAGTGCTCCACCTTCGGCACAAGGAAGCTTTCCGCAACCTGCACCGTTCCATCCGTGGCGACGGCAAAATACTCCGCGCTCCGCTCCATCACCTGCTTTAACTGTTTTCCACTGATCCTGCATACGATGAGCGTATTCGGATACGGATAGGTTGCTATAATGTCGCGGACACTCACCTCGCTGCGAAATCCGGCGATCTCATTGGCAAGACCGACCGCTGACAGCTGTGCGCCGGAAAAATGTAACTGTATCCGGTTTAAAAAATCGGCAATCGGCGAACCGTGCAGCGCCATTTCCGCTTTTTCTCCGGGAAGAAGCGCCCGGCTTAAGTGCCCGATCGGCTGATCCAGCCAGCTCTGTACCCGCTCTTCCTCTGCGGCATACTTTTCGCATAATGCACCGACAGCATTTGCTCCGTCGGCGACACGCTTCTCGGAGCGGACAACAAGTCCGTCTTTTGTCCGCTCCGCTTCCAGATAGTGATACTCTTTGGCATTCTCAAGCGGCTGTACCACGTAAGTTCCATGCACATACTGCCCGTCGACGGACATATGCTGGTGCCCGGTCAGCAGAATGTCAAAATCCAGTTCCTTACAGATGCGGTATCCGACATTCTCCGTTGTCTTCTGCAGGCGCTCTCCGGTCTTTAAATCGCACTCAAATCCGCCGTGGTAGATGCAAAGCGTAATGTCCACCTCTTTTTTCAGATACAAAAGCGCCTCTTTTGCCGCCTCAAATGGGTCTGTAATGCAAATTCCCGCGAGATTTTCCTTCCGCTCCCACACATTCACATAGTCTGTCACAATACCGACAATCCCGACCCGGAGTCCGTTTCCAAGCGTGTGGATCACATACGGATGGCATGCTCTTCCCGCCTCATCTACAACATTCTGGCAGACACACGCGCCGTGATGAGCCTCTATGTAAGCGTTCTGATAGTCCATCCCATAATTAAAATCATGATTGCCGAGCGTATAATAATCGTAGCCGCAGTCGTTCATGATATCCGAGATCATCCGCGGCGATCCTGACTTCTGCCTGCAATAGTAGACAAAGGCGGAGCCCTGCAATATATCTCCGCCATCAATTACCAGTGTATTCTCATCTTTTTTGAAATCCCGGGCAAACGAGAACAGCCCCAGATCTTTTCGTTTCAAATCCCCGTAAGTCGTTGGGTAAAAATACCCGTGAACATCCGAGGTAAAATATATCTTTAACGTTTGTTCCATCTTATCCCTCAGTCGTATTATAGTTATCCCCGCGTCAGCTTCACACGGATCTTTGTGGAGATTACCTCCACAATCAGAATCAGCACGATCAGTCCTGCAAGAATTGCACCCACTTGATTCCATTTGTACGCGCTCATTGCAAAAATAAGCGGCGCACCAATACCGCCGGCACCTACCAGACCAAGCACAGTCGCATCACGAAGATTCATGTCAAAACGATAGATTAACGTTGACATAAAGTCCGGGAATAACTGTGACAGAATGCCATAACGGATCTTCTGGAACATCGTGCATCCCGCTGCATCAAGCGATTCCAGTATCTTGGTGTCAAGGTCTTCGATACTCTCGATAAACATCTTGCTGATCATACCGATCGAGCACAGGGACATCGTCAGAAGTCCCGCAAATGGTCCCGGTCCCGTCACACGAATGAACATCAATCCATATACAAATGCCGGTATTGTGCGGATCGCCATAATAAACACACGGAAAATCAGTGCAATCGGCTTCGGAACAAGGTTGGCTGCCGCCAGAAAAGACAGCGGGATCGAGAGCACTGCTCCCACAATCGTACCCAGAAATGCGATACACATTGTCTCCAACAGCAGATACGCCACGCCGGAGGTTGTAAAATTAAATAAGAGCGCTGTGTCCGGATGAAAAATGCCGCTGATAATCTTTCCCGCTACCGTAAGCCCATCGCCGCCTGTTGTTCCGCTTTGCACCGTGGACATCGACCATGCCAGAAGTGCTGCAACGATGAGTGCCACAAGAATCTTCGCGTACCACGTCTTCGGCTCCTGCTCATACATTTTATCTATTTCCTTTTTCATTCTGCCTTGTCCCCTCCTAGGTAAGCTTCTTACGAATATAATGGCTGAGTGCCTCAATCACGAGCACCGTTCCGAATAATACCACGAGGATCATGCCCACGCTGTCATATTCTCTCCAGCCGATCTTCTCGTTTAAGATCAGACCGAGTCCTCCGGCGCCTACATATCCCAGGATTGCCGCATAGCGGACATTTCCCTCAAAACAGAACAGGCAGACGGAAAGATATGCCGGAAGCACCTGCGGCTGGATCGCTGCCAGAAATGCCTGTGCCCTGCCGGCTCCCATCGCTTCCATTGCTTCGTAAGCTCCCATGTCAACCGTCTCAATCAGCTCGTAAAGCTGCTTGCCGACATAAGCAAATGTAAAGACGGCAATTGCCACGGTTCCTGCCATTGTTCCAAGTCCCCAGATATAAGTCGCAATCAGTGCTGCCACCAGGGTCGGAATCGTACGCACGATACTTAAGAAGATACGCACCACGCCCAGAACGACCTTATTTTTGACCAGATTGCTGGATGCCAGGATGGCAAATGGAATTGCCAGAACCCCACCGATGAAGGAGCCGAGCAGCGACATCTTGATCGTATCTAAAAGCGGTCCCCAGATACTGCTTAAATATCCCGTCTTTGGCGGAAACATCTGTCCTAATATGACAAAAAACTGATTTCCGCGCGTGAGAATCGTATTGAGCGAAAAACCGGTAATCCGGACGGATATGACGGTCGCAATCAGAAGCAGAAGAAGTACAAGCGGTGTGCGCGTGCGTTTTTCCTCCACTACTTTTCCGTCGGATAACACCAGTTTCTTCGGCTTGAAAATTTTATCATATATTCCCATCAGGCTTCCTCCACCTCATCCGGTATCTTTCCGGCATAGATCATGTTTAACACATCCTCTGTCACATCCGCGGAAGGTCCGTCATAGACGATCTTTCCGGCGCGGATACCGATGATCCGGTCCGCATAGGCAAGCGCCAGTTCTACGTGGTGGATATTGATCAAAATGGTAATGTTCATCTCCTGATTGATCTTCTTAAAATCGCTCATTACCTGCTTTGCCGTTACCGGATCGAGCGCCGCTACCGGCTCATCCGCAAGAATAATCTTCGGATTCTGTGCGAGCGTGCGCGCAAGCGCCACACGCTGCTGCTGTCCGCCGGAGAGCTGATCCGCACGGATATATGCCTTATCTAAAATGCCCACTTTGTCGAGTGCCTCCAAAGCGTTCAACTTGTCTTCTTTTTTAAATATACCGAGTAATACACGCCAGAACGGCATCTCCGGCACTTTTGCCATCAATACGTTACGGATAACCGTGGTGCGTGTCACAAGATTAAAGGACTGAAAAATCATTCCGATATTGCGGCGGAATTTCCGCAGTTGTTTTCCTTTGAGGTTCTTAACCTCCTGTCCGTCCACTGTAAGCGTACCGGAAGTAATGTCATGCATACGGTTGATCGTGCGAAGCAGTGTCGATTTTCCTGCTCCCGAAAGACCGATGATTCCCACAAACTCGCCCTGCTCAATCGTAAGATTGACATCGTCGAGTCCAACCACGCCGTTGGGATATACCTTGGATACGTTTGAAAACTCTATCATAAATGCTCCTTCCACATTGCCTTAAAAAATGTGCAGCACAGCGGAGTGATGTCTCTTTCCAAGATCACTCCGCTGACACTGCACCCTTTGTCTGCCCGTTTCTGATTAGTTGGCTGCGTTCAGTTCCTGAATCAGCTTCTGTGCTTCTCTTTCCTTATCGTAGTCAGAAGACTGTGCCGGCTCATATCCGTTGTGGCTGTAGATTGCGATAACCGCCTTGCCCTCTTCGGTATTGCCGATGTTGATCAGTGCTGTCTGAATGGCTGTCTTTAAGTTCTCATCCATGTACGGAGAGGTCTTGCTCACACAGACGGTATCGTTGTAGATCGGATCTGTCACACCGATGACGTTCGTCTCCTCCCAGATGGAAGCAGAGCGTCCATACTCGCTGGTCCAGTTTTCCTCGTAGTCACGTCTTGCGTCTGCGTAGGTTACCAATACATCTACCTGTCCGGATGCAAGTCTTGCGAATGCACTTGCATAGGAATCAGACTGTACTGCATTGGAAAGATCTGTGATGCCCTTGCCGTAACGATCCTGCATCCATAATGCCGGGTAAATGTAGCCTGCCGGTGAAGAAGAAGACATCACGCTCCAGTTTGCGCTATCCAGATCATCCCAGGTAAGCTCCTCTCCGGAATTTACCTTGTCTGCAAGCTCCTGTCCTTTCTCAGAAGGACCTGCGATGAACAGAGCACGGTAAGATACTGCCTGCTTGTCAGATGCCTCTGTCGGCTGTCCGTCATTCCAGTCCGCCGGATTGTCGGAGTCCTTGTTCAGACCATCTCTGGTTGCGGTCAGGATCACATCACATCCGTCATCATAGAGCACGTAAGTACCGCCCGGAATAAATCCAACATCCGCTGTTCCGGCGGAAAGTGCCTCGCCTACTGCCTCGTATGTCGTACCTACGGAAATATTTACACTGTCTACATCATATCCCAGCCCCGCAAGCTCGTTCTTTAACAGATCGCTCAACGGCTCTGTTGCAGTTACGATCTCTTCCGGATCTCTGGACGGTACAAAATATACGTTTAACGCATCCAGATGCACATTCTCAGCGGAAGCCGTCTGGCTCTCCGTAGTAGCAGCTGCTGTCTCGCCTGCTGCTGCACCTGCATTGCTGTTGTCTGTCGTCTCTTCTGTGTTACTTCCACAGCCTGCGAATGTACCCATGCACATTGCTGCTGCCAGTAAAGTAGCTGTCAATCTCTTCATAATTGCAAATTTCTCCTCTCTGCAGTGAAACAATTATTCATGCACTGTCGCCCAGTTCCAATTTTGTCGGCAGGTAAACCTTCATACTGTCCACACGCTTGTCGATGATTCGTTCCAGCAAAGCTTGATTGCTGTTGACCATACAATATCCGGCAGCATCCGAAGACTGGTATATGTCGGATATTTCGTCTGCAGCGTCTCAATATCACGGTAAATGACAACCGCAACATCCTTCGGAATCCGGTATTTTAATTCTTTTACCGCTTCCAGGGCGCCTTCTGCCACCTCATCATTTCCAAGCACCAGAACTTCCGGTACATCATCTGTCTCCAGAAGTTCTCTGGTCAGACGGTAGCCACTCTCTCTGCTGATTTCACCCACACAGAAATAGTGCTCCTTATAGCACCCTCTCTGCGCAAGGATCTCCGTCAGTCCCATTAAGCGGTGGGTACCGATCCGTACACCATCCTTCTCATAGATACCGCCGATATAACCGATACTCCGGTATTCCTTGACATCCAGAAGATAGTGTACCATATCCTTTAAGCCCTGCTCATAGTCCATGATAATCCGGTCAAACTCATAATCTTTCTGGTCCGAATTGACAAAAAGGATCGCATCACTCTGTTTTCGCAGGAAATTTATCTCTTCCTCCGAAAAAGATCCGAATGCAAGAATCCCGTCGACATCTGCATCTTCCCTGCAGGCAATCCGTAAAAAGCTGACGTCCGCTTTCTGCGGCATCGCCGCTGCGATGTGGTCTAACGATGCGAGTCGTATATCATGCCGGTCCCCTCTTACCAGATGCCAGTCTGCCACACCGATCGTAACATGGGTCTTATTCTGCGCATGACGCATCTTAGGCGGAATATAGTTTAATTCGTGGGCAATCTTTAAAATCTGGTTCCTGACTTCTGCTGTGACGGTCAATGTTTCATCCTGATTCAGTACCCTCGATACAGTCGCCGGTGATACCTTTGCTAACTCTGCAATTTCTTTGATTGTTGCCATATAATCACGCCTTTCTTCTGCATTATATTTCACGATTTTTTAAATTTCAATAGCGTCGGTAAACTTTTACTAAATTTTTACCGGATTTTACACGACCTATACATTAGGCTTATAAATCGACGGTTTTTGACTTATAAAAAAGACCGGAAATGCCATATTCTGACATCTCCGGTTCGTCCGCCCGTTTCTTCTCAACGGTAATTTGTCAGCATATCGTCCCTGCTTCGTATGATATGACGATACATTTCTTCCTTTGCAGCCGCTCCGTTTCTCTCACGAATCGCCTTCATGATGCGCTCATGCTCCTCGATCGACACCTTTGCATAATCCGCTTCCGTAATCATGCTGCCCATCGACAACCCGTTCCACAATTCAGCAATCATATTTTCCATACGGCTATTACCCGCCGCACTCCAGATCTCACTGTGGAATTCACGGTTCTGATCCGCGTACGCCGCGAAGTCGTTGTTCTGAATGGACTCTGCGGCACACTCGTAGGACTCCTCAATCCGGGTAATATCCACCTCCGGCGCACAACACATCTCTGCCGCAGCACTCTCTAAGATCGCGCGCAGCTGGTAATGCTCTCTGATATATGTCTCGTTAATCCCTAAAACGACCGCTCCCTTGTTGCGCTGAAGCTTAATCAGTCCGTCACGCGCAAGAATCTGGAACGCCTCACGCACCGGCATGACCGACACCTCCAGCTGATTCGCCACACTCTCTAACGTGACAGCCTCCCCTTCCTGCAGCTGGCGGGAGAGAATCGCCTTCCGAAGTTCCGCTGCCACCTTCTCTTTTGCCGACGGCATCTTAATCGGATGTAAACCATTCATTGATGTTTCCCTCTCTCTGTTACCACTCGTGCGGCAAGTTCCTCATAATACGGCTCCATCTGCGCTGCCGCCCCGCGCAGCTCGTCTGCACTGAGCTGTCTGCTTTTTACTTCCCGTTTCTGCCAGAAGCCTTCCTGCCATTCCGTTCCTTTGCGGTACTCTGCATCTGCGCTTCCCGTCTCCTGCCGCGGCAGGCTGATCGCAAAGCGCACATAGCACTCCACCGCATTCTTCAGGATATTCCGCACATAAGCATTGTCTGTCATCCCATAGATTTTGCGGTGAAATTCCAGTTCCGTCAGCGTCTCCTCCACAAAAATACCGGGATTCTCTCCCTGCTGCTCCGATGCTGCAAGATCGCAGAGCACACGGCGTTCAATATCGCCGATGATGCCGTAGATCTCCCGGATATGTGCATCTGAAAAATCTGCCGTCACCACATGTCTGGTCGCAAGGCGCACGGCAAGTCCCTGATGCTCAATGATCTGCAACGCCTCGCGCACAGGGATTCTCGATGCACCGAGAAGCCCCGAGAGTTCCTCCTGCTTCAATGGCGTACCGCCCCGGATCGCTCCCGACAAGATCTGATCCGCCAGCTGATCTGCGATATAATCTGCTGTTCTCTTGTTCATCTGTATCTCCATACTGCAGCCGTACTCCTCTATCCTCTTAACAGAAGTTCTTTTCTCCACAACTTTGCCGCTTCTGATATAGATGCGCGGCACACGTTTGCTCACCGCACAGGTGAGCTCGTAAGGAATCGTCCCGGCAAGTGCCGCAAGGTCATTGATGGAGTTCTGTTTTCCAAATACCTCGACCTCGCTTCCGACATCCACACCCATTTTCCCTGTCAGATCGATCATACACATGTCCATGCAGATCTTCCCGCGCTGCGGAGCCGGTCCCTCTTTTGTCATCAGCGCACAGCTGTTGGAAAGGCAGCGGAAAAAGCCATCGGCATAGCCATAAGGAACCACACCGATCCGCGTGGTGTGCTCTGTCTTAAAAATACCGCCGTAGCTGATCGCCGTCCCTGCCGGATAGATCTTGATGGTGCTGACCGTCGTCTTTAACGTCATGACCGGCAAAAGCCCCAGCTCGTCCGCAAACTCCCCGTAGCCGTACAGAAGCAGCCCCGGACGCACCATATCCAGAAAAGTCTCCGGATATCTTGCAACCGCGCCGGTGTTCGCGCAGTGGCGGAGCGCAAATTTTCTTCCCAGACGCTTTTCGACTTCCTCAATCACGCGCATAAACAGTTCAAACTGATGCTCCGTGTACTTCTTACAGTCCTCGCCCGGCTCATCCGATACCGCAAAATGCGTAAAGATGCCCTCCGCATCCAGTCCTGGCAGCGAGCAGCCGTGACAGATTCCCGCCACGCCCGTCTCAAAATGATCTCCGTCGCACAGATATCCCAGACGTGACATTCCGGTATCCACCTTGATGTGGATCTTTAAGATGCCGCCGCACTTGACCGCCTCTTCGCTGTACTCAAGTGCTTTCGCCTCGCAGCTGACCGCCTGTGTAATGTGATATTCGATCAGCCTTGACACCTGCTCCTTCGGTGTATGTCCAAGAATTAAAATCGGCATCGTAACGTCATTTAAACGCAGCTCTACCGCCTCATCAATGCTGCTGACCGCCAGATAATCCGCACCAAGCTCCTGCAGCAGATGTGATACCTGTACGGAACCGTGTCCGTAGGCATCCGCCTTCACAACCCCCAGAAACTTTACATCTGCACCGATTCTCTCTCTTAATTTATGATAATTGTGTGCCAGGGCATCCAGATCAATCTCCGCCCAGGTACGTCTCAATGTCGACTCCATGCCGCACTGCCTCCCGCTTTATTTCTTCTATATTTATACGAATACTATAATCCACGCGCCACATTTATGCAAACAAAAAGTTCCCTTCCATGCTTTGCCTTGATAAGTAATATTATAAGAAACACACTTGGGGATTTCATGTGGAAATACAGATGGAATATTCGGTTCAAAAAATATGGCATTTCTAACCAACCGAATGGTTGCATCTTCGATGATCCGTGTCTTTCCAAGTTTGGAGCACTCCACGGGTCATGTCCGCACTCCGGAAGACAATTTGTAGGACTTTTGTGTGTGTCCCTTATGGCACCTCTGAACAAAACATAACCGCGCGAAGCCGCTGTCTGAGTCGGCATCTGCCCTATTTTCAATAGCAGATGCCGGCGAGTTCGGTTCGCGCGGTTTTATATTGTCTGTGAAGAGGTGCCATTAGGGACACCAGAAAGTCCGCCCATTGTCTCCGGTGTGTCGGACATGCACCCGTCGGATTGTCCAAACGTGGAAAAGACACGGAATCTGATGCAACCATTCGATCGGAAGAAATGCTCACATTTTTCTCCAACGAATATTCCATCTGCATTTCCATCTGAAATCCACACGGTGTGTTTCTTATAATATTACTTATCCCCAAAAGAGATCTATGCTTCCTCCACTTCAAAGTAGCTGCTCCAGTTCGCGGACAGCTTCTCATGCAGGGTACTTACCGCAGAATCCAGATCTTCAATGGTTGGCAAGCCCATATTTGCCGCTCCTTCGTTCATTGCGGTGGCAAGTGATGCAATATTGTCCTCGTCGCTCAAATCCTCCAGGGATAATCCCAATTCATCCAGCTTCATCAGGATGCTGTCCGGATTTGCGCGGAATGTCTCTGACAACTCCTCAAGCAATGCCTCTGTTCCTGTCGCTGCGGTTCCCTGCGTCTCTGTCGTTCCCGTGACCTGTGTGCTCTCCGTCGTCTCGTCTGTCTCCTCTGTCTCCTGCGGCGGCATCGGCGGCATTGGCGGGCGTTCTCCGCTCATCATCCCCTGTGCATTGTAAGTGCTGCTCGGCATCGGAATGTCCATGTCCATCTGGCTGATGCCCGGCACATAACTGTCCGTGGCGCTGTTCTCTTCCTTCTGCTGTGTGGCCTGGGTCTCCTGCATCTTCTGCTTCCACTCTTCCAGTGCTTCCAGATATGCCTCGTAACTTGAACTCTCGACCTTCATAACCAATTCCTTTCTGAGGTGGTTCCTTCCCGAAATTGTGCCATCCTTTGCATTTTCCTCAAAATAGCTATCGGTTCTGCCGCAGAAAAAATAACAGACTTCACATAACATTCAGATAACCGTCACATTACTCCCCGGACTGATAGACAATCTCTCCGTTTATGATGGTATATAATATCCGCGCGTCAACCGAAAACGGGGTGCCTTTTAGCAAAACAAAATCTGCATCCTTCCCTTCTTCAATGCTTCCGACACGATCTTCGGCGCCGATATGCCTTGCCGCCTGAATGGTAATTGCCCGCAGCGCATCAAACTCACGCATGCCGTTGTAGATTGCCCGCCCTGCGCAGAGCGGCAGATAGCGCTCCTCGATGACCGGCGAATCGGTGATGATCGACACTGCACAGCCGGCATCCGCCAGAATTGCAGGCGTCTCAAATCCCTTGTTCTTCAACTCGTACTTCGTCGCATGACCGAAGGACGGACCGACCGCCACCGGAAAATGCTCCGCACCCAATTCCTTTGCGATCAGCGCGCCGTCCGTCACGTGATCGAGCCTTAACCCCAGATGGAACTCCTTTGCAATGCGGATTGCCGTGCAGATATCATCCGCCCGGTGCGCATGCGCTTTCAGCGGTATCTCCCCGCGGATGACCGGCAGCATTGCTTCCAGTTTTGCATCGTAGGCGGGCATTTTGCTGAAGTCCACCTGCCTCCTCCCCGCTGCCGCGGTTGATCTCATTCCAGCTTGTCTCACAGCCTGCCTCCCGCAGCTTTTTATCGTAGATGATCGTCTTCTGCAGCACTTCCCGCAGTTTTGCCGCCACAGACATGCGCGAATAGACGCCTTTTTCCTTATAACAGTTCTTCGGATTCTCTCCAAATGCAATTTTCATGGCTGATTTTTCCCGGACAATCATGTCGTCCACGCGGTTTCCATACGTTTTGATGATGCAGAAGGTTCCTCCGATCACATTGGAGCTTCCCGGTCCTGTCGACACGCAGGTAACGCCTCCCTCCCTTGCCATGCGGAAAGTCTCATCCTGCGGGTTGATCGCATCTATCGCCGAGAGCTGCGGTGTCACCGGATCGCCAAGTTCATTGAAGTCCTGCCCCGCAAAACCGACCGCATAACCGTCGAGCCCCAGATGGCAGTGTGCATCCACAAACCCGGGATAGACATCGATCCCCATCGCATCAATGACAGACGCCTCATTGATGACTTTGCCCTCCAGCACAGGCGCAATCTTTTTTATTTTTCCGTCCTCAATCAAAATATCCGCCACAAATGCCTCCTCGTCGACGGCATTGTGGATCGTTCCCTGTTTTAACAATAAATACTGACTCATCGCAATCCTCCTGTGTTATTCTTTCCCTGCTCTGTCCTTAATTTTTTCTTGCATTTTATAGTTATCCTGTTATAATACAACTAAGAAATGAGTTTTTCGACCGTACAGCTATTGCTCAAGCGGCTCGCTCGTTTCTTTTTTTATTCTCAGAATATCGTATAAATACATTTTTCCATCTTCATCATGGCGTATTAAAATCCTTGCGCCAAAGATATTATATCTGCACAAATTTCCCTCATCGTTGTATACAGGTATTGCAAAACGTGTATCATAACGATACCATCCATATTTTGCATCTGCCACATGTTTTTCCTCGTAATTAGGCGCAAATGTTTTACCGGCGGCAATTTTTATCATTGGTTCTACAATCTGAGATGCATTTGCCTTTGCATGCCGATTTGCACCTTTTAGGCTTTTCGTATCTTTGGAATGCGTATATTCATCCGGAAAATCTTTCCCGATATAAATCTCATCGGATGTTTCTAAAATCTGCACGCAGCTTCCAACATATTCCTTTAAACACTGTTCCACTGTATTCCAGTCAATATTCCTTCTGCTTTTAAATCGTAAATCATTGATAATGACAACTTTATTTCCTTCCGCATCTTCCACAATGTCATAGTGATTTCTTATCTCATTCCTCGCATTGTCTGTATCTATACTTCTCGTATAGTATGCCAGCATCCTTGGAATATATTCTGGCGGGATCCTTCTACCTGTCTCCCACTCCTCCATCGTCCTGAGCGGAATACCAAATTTTTGACAAAACTCTTTTCTGTTTAACCCTGTCCGGCTGCGTATTTCTTTTACTGTCTCACTTGTTTCCATACCAGCATCCCCTTCTGCCAAGTCCTCATTGCGTGGTTTTCTTTTAATTTAGCACAACCGCTCTTTCCTGTCTATATTTATATATACAAAACCACCGGGGCGGCACACTTTCGCATGCCGCCCCGGTGGTTTTTGTATATGGGTATATCATCAAATAATATTAAGAAGGAGCTTTATTTATGCCACGTTCTTCTTCAGAACGCCTAACAATACCGCAGATACCACAGATCCGATTGCCAGTGCCACCAGATACATGAATGGATTACCGACGGTCGGGAATACGAAGATTCCGCCGTGCGGTGCCATCAGAGTACAGTTAAATGCCATGGAAAGTGCTCCTGCGACTGCCGATCCTACCATACAGGACGGAAGTACATGTAACGGGTCAGAAGCTGCAAACGGGATAGCGCCCTCTGTGATGAAGGAAAGTCCCATAACAAAGTTTGTAGGTCCTGCCTTTCTCTCCTCTGCGGTGAACTTGTTCTTGAATACTAATGTTGCAATAGCGATTGCGATTGGCGGAACCATACCTCCGACCATAACTGCTGCCATGATGTTATAGTTTCCGGCTGCGATGGATGCCGTACCGAATACATAAGCAGCCTTGTTCACAGGACCGCCCATATCCACAGACATCATACCGCCGAGCAGTGCACCCAGCAGAATTGCACTTGCGCCGTTCAATCCATTGAGTCCGTTGTTGATCAGAGTGTTTAATGCTCCGATTGGCGGCTCAACCACGTAAGTCATAATCACACCTGTAATAAAAATACCAAGCACCGGATAGATCAGCATCGGCTTCATGCCTTCCAGGCTTTCCGGCATCTTTGAGCAGATCTTCTTGAGCAGAAGCACTACATAGCCTGCCAGGAAACCGGCTACCAGAGCTCCGAGGAAACCGGAAGTTCCGTTTGCCGCGATCGCTCCGCCGACAAAACCAACAGCAAGACCAGGTCGGTCTGCAATACTCATTGCAATAAAACCGGCAAGAATCGGAAGCATAAATCCGAATGCCGCGCCACCTATTGACTTAAACATTGCTGCCACTGGTGTAATCGTACCGAAGTTACTTCTCTGATCCATCGGAAGAGAATTCAGATCTACGGAAAATCCATCGATCAGGAATGCCAGTGCGATCAGGATACCACCGCCGACAACGAACTGGGAGCATATGGGATACACCATTCATCAGATGCTTATAAATCTGATGTCCGACGCTGTCCTTCTCATCATCGTTTCTATTTGCCGCTTCTTTATTAGATGCGTGGTATGTAGCCGCATCTCCATTGATTGCTCTCTTAATCAGTTCCTCAGACTTGCTGATACCGTCTGCAACCTTACACTCAATGACAGGTTTGCCATCAAAACGCTCCATTGGAACCTGTGTATCTGCAGCCACGATAATGCAATCCGCCTCAGCGATCTCCGCTCTGGTCAGCACATTCTTGGCTCCACCGGAACCTCTGGTCTCAACCTTGATGCGGCATCCTAACTCTGCTGCTTTCTTCTCAAGGCTCTCTGCGGCCATATACGTATGCGCGATACCGGTCGGGCATCCTGTTACTGCAAGGATCAGCCTGCCTCCCTTTGTCTCTGCCTTTGCCGGCGCCTCTTTGGATTCCTCTGCATCCTTTGCGCTCTCAGCCACATCGATGACATGCAAAAACTCTTCCACGCTCTTTGCATTCCGAAGATCATTTGTGAACTTCTCATCCATCAGCAGTACAGAAAGTTTGCTGAGTACATCCAGATGCACATTGTCTTTGGTGTTCGGCGCAGCGATCAAAAAGATCAGATCTGCCTTCTCACCGTCCAGCGACTGGAAATCCACACCACCTGCGACACGCATTGCCGCAAGTCCCGGTGCCTTTACAACATCTGATTTGCAGTGAGGAATGGCAATTCCTTCACCAATACCGGTTGTGCCCTCTTCCTCTCTTGCATATACCCCGTTTCGATAAGTCTCGACGTTGCCGATCTTACCACTTCTCGCCATCAGATCCACTGCGTGATCGAGGGCTTCTTTTTTGTTTGCAGCTTTTGCATTCAGGTCAATGCTCTCTACCGCTAACAATTCCCTAATTCTCATGATCCTTCCTCCTCCATAATATTAAATGGTTTCTATTTAATCTGCGCACATTTTATAATTCTCATTTGCCGCAAAATTAAAACAAGTTTTGGTTCTTCTCCAGCAGATCAAGCACCTCTGCCTTTGTTGCAAGCTCTTCCGAAAAGGCCGATGCACTTCCTGTACATACCCCCATCTGAAATGCCTTTTCATAGGTTCCATGCTCCAGATATCCAGCAAGAAATCCTGCCACCATGGAATCACCGGCTCCGACGGAATTGATCAGCTTTCCCTTCGGTGCCTGTGCCTGATACACCGAGCCGTCCTCGGCAACAAGTACCGCTCCGTCTCCTGCCATCGAAATAAGCACGTTTCTGGCCCCCCTCTCCTGCAGCTTCTTCGCGTAAGTCACAGCATCCTCTTTCTCGCGGATCTCCACGCCAAAGATCTCTCCCAGTTCGTGATTGTTCGGTTTAATTTAAAAACGGGTGGAACGGAAGTACATTTACCAGAAGATCTCTCGTGGCATCCACCACAATTTTTAAGTTCCTGCCCTGCAGATGCTTCATGATATCCATGTACATCGTCTGCGGCATCACATCCGGAATACTTCCTGCCATGACAAGTATGTCGCCGTCCTGCAGTGCATCCAGTTTTTCATATAATTTATCTATATCAGAAGCAGCGATCGCCGGACCCTGTCCGTTAATCTCGCTCTCCTGCTCTGACCGGAGCTTGACATTGATCCGGGTCATTCCCTTTTCTACCGGGATAAAATCAGCATGAATTCCCTTATCAGCCACCAGCCGCTTCAGCTCCATACCGGTAAATCCCGCATAAAAGCCAAGTGCTGTATTCTCAAATCCAAGGTTCTTCAACACCATGGATACATTGATTCCTTTTCCACCGGGGAAAATAATCTCTTCCATAGTGCGGTTAACCATCCCACAGGTAAACTTCGGAACGGTCACAATATAATCTAAAGACGGATTAAATGTTAACGTATAGATCATCACCTAAGATCTCCTCTCACTCGATATTGATGATATTGGAACAATCCTTGTATATTTCCTGTTTTAACTCTGTCGTAATCACAGTTGCTTTCTCAAACGGCGCGAACGTCACGCTCGATATCTGGGAAAACTTGCTCTCATCCGCCAGAATGTAACAGTCTCTGCAATTCTCCATGGATTTCCGTTTTACCATCGCCTCTTTTAACTCCGGTGTGGAAAATCCCCTCTGCCGGCTGACACCATTGGCTCCCCAGAAGCCTTTCGTAAAATTGTATTTATCCAGTGTAAAAACGGCTTCCTCACCGACGATAGCCTCTGTCACCGCCTTGAACTCACCGCCCAGGATATAGACCTTGCATCCATGCTCCGCCAGCTTTTTCGCATGGCCGATGGCGTTCGTCACAAATACCGCCTGACGGTTTGCAATGTAATCAATCATCCGCTCCGTCGTCGTACCTGCATCGATATAAACAAAATCTTCGGCAGTAATCAGTCCCGCCGCATAGCGTGCGATCTTATCCTTTGCCTCCCGGTTCTGCTCCTTGCGGTGAACCACTTCATCATCGATGGTGCTGTAGACCGTATTCTTTAAAATCGCTCCGCCGTGCACCTTGATAAGTTGACCGTTCGCATCCAGCGTATTCAGGTCTCTTCGCACAGTGGATTCAGAAGCGTCAAGTTCCGTCATCAGCTGCTGAACCGTCACACTCCCCATATGTTCCAGTATGGACAAAATCTTTGCAAATCTTTCCTCTGTCAGCATGATTTATTCTCCGTTTTCCGTCATATTCGTTCAAAATCGTTCATCTCTATAGTTGCATTATATTTCCGTTTCCAGTCACAGTCAATCATTTTCCGTCAAAATCGTTCACAAAAATCGTCATCGAAATTTGTATAAAACACACAAATAAAAAGAAGGCTGACTTCTTCACGAAATCATCCTTCCTCACAAAATTAGTATCTCATATTGCTCTCCCCGTAGCGGCGAATCGCCTCCCGGATCTCCTCCTCTGTCACCCGGATCAAGGATACGGCCGGATAAATACCAAGCTCTGCGATAGAACGCTCAAGTACTGTCGTGGCATCGAGGTGTGCGAAGGTAGTCGCCGGTGCCGGGTCTGTAAGGTCATCTGCAGGCACATATACGGCCTGAACCGATGTGATTGAACCGTTCTTTGTCGATGTGATACGCTCCTGAAGAGCTCCCATCTCTGTCTGTAGTGTCGGCTGGTAACCAACGGCTGAAGGCATACGACCTAAAAGCGCTGATACCTCTGAACCTGCCTGTGTGAAACGGAAGATATTATCCACGAATAGAAGCACATCCTTGCCGCCTCTGTCACGGAAATACTCTGCCATCGTAAGTCCTGCAAGGGCAACTCTCATACGTGCTCCCAGGTGGCTCATTCATCTGTCCGAACACCATGGTGGTCTTGTCGATAACACCTGACTCCTTCATCTCGTAGTACAGGTCATTTCCCTCTCGTGTACGCTCGCCTACACCGGTAAATACTGAGTATCCACCGTGCTGTGTAGCGATGTTGTGTATGAGCTCCTGGATAAGCACCGTCTTTCCTACTCCGGCACCTCCGAAGAGTCCGATTTTTCCACCCTTCTGGTATGGGCAGAGCAAATCTACAACCTTTATACCGGTCTCAAGCATTTCCTGCGATGTAGCCTGCTCCTCAAAGCTAGGCGCAGGTCTGTGGATTGCCCATTTCTCCTCTGTCTGTGGAGGCTCAACCTCATCGATAGGCTCTCCGAGCACATTGAACATTCTTCCAAGTGTATTCTCCCCACCGGCACAGAAATAGGCGCTCCTGTTGCGATAGCGTCCATGCCGCGGAAGAGAC